>ERZ1673754.1-NODE-1-length-167812-cov-21.789624_pt1 | contig 167812 bp, 159 predicted proteins | sample MGYA00580183_ERZ1673754 | MGnify/ENA primary metagenome ERZ1673754 (study PRJEB41219, sample SAMN04549621) | soil metagenome | isolation source: soil | place: USA: Wyoming, Fireholl Drive Yellowstone National Park | collected 2009-07-28 ...
TATCGTATCAACGGTTTGCGACCATTGTAAAGATGTTTTGTCACGGATTCAGGTTATTGTCAAGAAAAATATGATGATGCCTTGCATTGTTATCAAAAGGCAGAAGAGTTGTTGAAGGGAGAATGGAAAACGAGCGGGGAGGAGGCCGATTTGGCTTACTTGTCGGCGCTTGCATGCAGCCGTCTGTGGAAATGGTTCCAATGCCTTCATTACGCCGAGCGAGCGCTGACGCTCAGCCAGGCGGAATACGACTTGCGGCGGAGCGCCGAATGCCATGTGCTGCTGGCGATTTGCTACCGGCGCTGCGGGGAGATCGACAAAGCGGTCGACCATTGTCTGCTGGCCCAAAAGGCGGCGAGGATGGTGGATGATCGACGGCTTCTGGGGATTGTGGAACACAATCTCGGCCACTTGAAAGGAATGAAACGTCAATACCGCGAGGCGGTGCAACATTACGAGAACAGTTTGATCTATAAAGAGGACGCCCCGCTGGATGCTCGGCTCATCACGCTTTTGTCGCTCGTGCGCGTGCATTGCGATGCCAAGCATTATCGCAAAGCGTCGATGGCTGTCGAGGAAGGGTGGAAACAGCTCGAACAAGCCCCTAACGGCGCGTCCGAGCATTATGAGTATTATTTGCATTTTTCCATTTACCGGCTGCTTTTGAGTGCAGACGATGAACGGTTAGAGCGGCTGCTCAAACAGGAGGCGATTCCATACTTTCAAAAAAAGAAGGAGTATGATGACGCTTCTTTGTATGCCGAATATTTGGCGGATTGTTATATGCGGAGGCGCCAATACAAGCAGGCGGCCCAATATTATCAGCTAAGCTGCTCCCTCTTGCGGACGCAAACCGGCGTTTGAAAGGAGGTGAAGCTCGTGAAAAAGCGGGTCGTTGTGATCGTCGCTCTCGCCATCCTTGGCCTCGCTTCGGCCCTTGGCCAAGGCATCGGGGTGAAAGAGGCGGCAAAAGATGAGCATCCACCGCCGACCGTGATCGCCCGATAAAAGAAGCGGCCGGATTGGCGCTTTGCCTGTCTGTGTTGATCTTCTTCGAACCGATCCGTCTCCTGTTTTCGCCACGGTGCGAAAGCGGGGGATGAGTCGGTTTTTTTGTTTCGTCCGTCAAAGCACGTTCTGTGGAAATCCGTCGGCTCAAGCGAAAAAGATCAATCGTTTTTTCCGCTTGGCAGCTTCGCTGTCGGTCGTGTTTCACTTTGGCCGTTTTGTCGCAGGCGGAAAGCCGCAAAGAGGGAAAAACGGAAAATAGGATGCCGGATCAGGCCGCATGTCGCCCGATCATTTTCCCAATACCCAATCAAAATATATTGTAATAAAATTTTTATTAGAATAAATAATTTGAAAATATAAGAAAGGGGTAAAGGGAATGAACAAACGGGCGATGCTTGGCGCGATTGGGTTGGCGTTTGGATTGATGGCTTGGCCGCTCGGTGCTTCAGCGAAGGAAAGATCAATGGTGTGGAACGAACAGTGGAAGACGCCATCGTTCGTTTCTGGTCCGCTGTTAAAAGGCGAGGATGCTCCGGAAGAATTGGTTTACCGTTATCTTGATCAAGAGAAGAATACGTTCCAGCTTGGTGGACAAGCCCGCGAACGGCTGAGCTTGATTGGCAAACAAACGGATGAACTCGGCCATACGGTCATGCGTTTTGAACAGCGCTATCACGGCATCCCCGTGTATGGCGCCGTGCTCGTTGCCCATGTCAACGATGGCGAATTGTCCTCTTTGTCGGGTACGCTCATTCCGAATTTGGACAAACGAACGTTGAAAACAGAAGCCGCTATTTCCGTTCAACAAGCGGAAATGATCGCGAAACAAGATGTGGCTGATGCGGTGACGAAAGAACGGCCGGCGGCCGAAGAGGGAAAACCAACGCGGCTTGTCATCTATCCGGATGGGGAGACCCCGCGCCTCGCCTATGAAGTCAATGTCCGCTTTTTAACCCCTGTCCCAGGCAACTGGATCTACATGATCGATGCCGCGGACGGAAAAGTGTTGAACAAATGGAACCAAATGGACGAGGCGAAGCCGGGCGGCGGGCAGCCGGTCGCCGGCGCGTCGACGGTCGGCGTGGGCCGGGGTGTGTTGGGGGATCAGAAATATATCAATACGACGTATTCCTCGTATTACGGCTACTACTATTTGCAAGACAATACGCGCGGCAGCGGCATTTTTACGTATGACGGACGAAACCGCACCGTTTTGCCCGGCAGCTTGTGGGCCGATGGCGACAACCAATTTTTCGCCAGCTATGACGCGGCGGCCGTGGACGCCCATTATTACGCCGGCGTCGTGTATGATTACTACAAAAATGTGCACGGCCGGCTGAGCTATGACGGCAGCAACGCCGCCATCCGTTCGACCGTCCATTATGGCCGCGGCTACAACAACGCGTTTTGGAACGGTTCGCAAATGGTGTACGGCGATGGCGACGGACAGACGTTTTTGCCGTTTTCCGGCGGCATTGACGTCGTTGGGCATGAGTTGACCCATGCGGTGACGGATTATACGGCCGGGCTTGTTTACCAAAACGAATCTGGCGCCATCAATGAAGCGATGTCCGATATTTTCGGCACGCTCGTGGAGTTCTACGCCAACCGCAACCCGGACTGGGAGATTGGCGAAGACATTTACACGCCTGGGGTCGCCGGCGATGCGCTCCGCTCGATGTCCGACCCGGCGAAATACGGCGATCCGGATCATTATTCCAAACGGTACACCGGCACGCAAGACAACGGCGGCGTCCATACGAACAGCGGCATCATCAATAAAGCGGCGTACTTGCTCAGCCAAGGCGGCGTCCATTACGGCGTGAGCGTCACCGGCATCGGCCGCGACAAAATGGGGAAAATTTTCTACCGGGCGCTTGTCTACTATTTGACGCCGACGTCGAACTTCAGCCAGCTGCGCGCCGCCTGCGTGCAAGCGGCCGCTGATTTGTACGGGTCGACAAGCCAAGAAGTCAACTCGGTGAAACAGGCGTTCAATGCGGTTGGAGTGTATTAAGACGAATGAAGTTTCTGACGTCACGCGTCCCGCTGTTCGGGGGCGCGTGACGCCTTTTGTGGGCAGGATTTTCCCTAAATGCGTGGAAAAGGAAAAAGAAAACGGGGGAATGGCGATGTACAAAGTGAAAGTGTTTGATAAAGAGCATGAAAAAGATTTGGAAGCGGCGGTCAATGATTTTTTAGCCCGATTGAAAGACGGACAGTTGATCGATGTCAAGTACAGCGTGGCGGCGATGGAATCGGAAGGCGAGCAAATCTACTGTTTTTCCGCCATGGTCATTTACCGGACTTGACACTTCACACGGCTCCAGACTGCGGGATTCTTTGGCCGTTTTCGTGCTGATCCCCCCAAAGCGGTCGACGCTTTTTTCGTTGCGACATTTCCATTTCAGGCGGCGAAATTTTGCGATCGCCCGCCTTGAAGACGGGCGTTGTCGGAATGTCAGCGAACGCCCCGGAGCACCCGAGGGGCATGAGGACGGCGGTCAATTCGTTGCTGTCTGCCCCGCGGAGCCGCTCGCCCCGTTTTTTTCCGCCAATGCATAGCGGGCGGCGTTCACGCCGGCGAGCCGCCCGGTGACAAGGGCGGCGGTGATGTTGTAGCCGCCCGTGTAGCCGTGAATGTCCAAAATTTCCCCACAAAAGTAAAGGCCGGCCATGCATTTGGAGGCCATTGTTTTCGGCTCAATTTCTTTGACCGACACGCCGCCGCCGGTGACGAATGCTTTCTCAAGCGGCAGCGTGCCGTGGACGTAAAAGGTAAATTGTTTGCACTGTCGGACAAACGCCCGCAGCGCCTCATGGCCGACCGTGCCGGCAGAGGCGTGCGGGTCGATGCCGGCCCGCTCGAGCAAAAAGACGGCGTACCGCTCGGGAAGCTCCGTTTTGGCGATCGTTTTCATCGCCTTTTTCGGCTCCTCTTTGCACAGCTTGGTGAACTGTTGAAACAGTTCTTCCTGCGTCACGTCCGGAAGCGCGTCGATGCTCATTTTGACCGCGCCGTCCGCCGCTTTTTTCAACGCCTTAACGACAAACTGGCTGCAGCGGAGAGCAGCTGGGCCGGAAATGCCGAAGTGGGTAAACAGCATATCCATCCGGTGGGTGATGATCGGTTTGCCGTTCGGCTTTAAGACGCTTAACGCGACGTCGCGCAGCGACAAGCCTTGCAGCGTCCGCTCTCGGATGAACGGCTCATGCGAGACGATCGGAACTTCGGTTGGAAACAATTCGGTCACCGTGTGGCCCGCTTTTTCCGCCCACGGATAGCCGTCGCCCGTTGAGCCGGTTTGCGGCACCGATTTGCCGCCGACGGCGACGACAACCGCACGGGCGTGGATCGTCTCCCCGCTTTTCAGCGTGACACCGACTGTTTTTCCTTGTTCATACAACACGTCCGCCACTGGCGATTCAAGCCGAACATCGACGCCAAGGCGCGACAATTCGCGAACAAGCGCGTCGACGACCGACTGGGCGCTGTCGCTTTTGGGAAACATGCGGCCGTGGTCTTCCTCCTTGAGCGGCACGCCGAGCCGCTCAAAAAAGCGGATGATGTCTTCATTGTTAAATACGGAAAAGGCGCTGTATAAAAAGCGGCCGTTGCCGGGAATATGGCGGACAATTTCATCCACCGGCAGCCGATTCGTCACGTTGCAGCGTCCGCCGCCGGAGATGGCGAGCTTGCGCCCGAGCTTCGTTCCTTTTTCCAACAAGAGCACCTTCGCCCCTTCTTCGCCGGCGCCGATGGCCGCCATGAGCCCGGATGGACCGCCGCCGATGATGATGACGTCGTATCCCATGTTCATTCCACCCTTTCTTTCTGCGCGTGGCCGATATTTTTCGTTCCATTGACAACTATGGTAAAATAGATACGTTGTCATTTTCAACGTCCATGGCTAGGGAAGGGGTCATATGTCAACATCGAAACTGCTGCGCGGCACGTTTATTTTAACGGCTGGCGTGATGATTTCTCGCCTTCTTGGTTTATTTTACGTCATCCCGTTTTACCATCTTGTCGGCGAGCGCGGCGGGGCGCTGTACGGATACGGCTATGTGCCGTACCAAATTTTTTTGAGCTTGGCGACCGGCGGGCTGCCGGTGGCGGTGTCAAAGTTTGTGTCGAAATACAACGCGCTTGGGGAATACGGCGTCGGCTATCGGCTCTTTCGCTCCGGCCTTGTCTTGATGATCGCAAGCGGCATCGCCTCATGGCTCATTTTGTATGCCTTGGCCCCCGTCTTGGCGCCGCATGTCGTCGATGCCGAGACGAACGTCAATTCGGTCGGGGATGTGGTCACCGTCATCCGCGCCGTCAGTTTTGCGCTCCTCATCGTGCCGGTGATGAGCTTGATCCGCGGTTTTTTCCAAGGCCATGAGTCGATGGGGCCTACGGCGTTGTCGCAAGTCGTCGAGCAAATCGTTCGCATCGCCTTTTTGCTTGGGGCTTGCTATGTCATTTTGCGCGTTTGGGACGGCTCAATCGTCGCGGCGGTGAGCGCGGCGACGTTTGCCGCCTTTGTCGGCGCCATCGGAGGGCTGCTGGTGCTTGTGGTGTATTGGTGGAAACGGCGGCCGCATTTGCGCTCGCTTCTTGAGCAGGACCGCGGCAAAGCGGACGTATCGCTTTTGGCGATGTACAAAGAGCTGCTTCTGTCGTCCATTCCGTTTGTGTTTGTCGGTTTGTCGATGTCGCTGTACCAGCTCGTCGATCAGTTTACGTTCAACCATGCGATGGCCGCGGCGGGCCGCGGGAACATCTCGGAGCACGCGTATTCCGTGTTCAACATGTGGGCGCAAAAGCTCGTCATCATACCAGTGACGCTCGCGACCTCGTTCAGCTTGGCGCTCATCCCGACGATTACGAAAGCGTATGTCGCGCAAGATCGGAAAGCGCTGCGGCAATATTTGAACCAGACGTTTCAAGTGCTCATGTTTTTAACGCTCCCGGCGGTGGTCGGCATGGCGGTGCTCGCCGGTCCGGTGTACAGCTCGTTTTACAGCTATGATCCGCTTGGTGAACAAGTGCTGCGCTGGTATGCGCCGGCGGCGATTTTGTACGCTTTGTTTTCTGTGACGGCGGCGATCATGCAAGGCATCAACGAGCAGCGGTTTACGGTCGTCAGTTTGACAGCCGGCTTGCTTGTGAAGCTTTTGCTCAACACGCCGCTCATTATGAAATGGTCGGCCGTCGGGGCCATTGTGGCCACGATGGCGGGCTATTTCGTCTCGGTGGCGTTCAACTTATGGGTCATTCAGCGCCGCACGCGCTACCGCTATCGGTTTGTCGCCCGCCGGACGGCGTTTATGGCCATCCTGACGGCGGCGATGTCAGCGGCGGTTATGGGGGTCGAGGCGCTGGCGTCCCGATGGATCGATTACCGCGCCGGCACCGCTGAATCGGTGGGCGCTGTTTCCATCGGCGCAGCGGTCGGGGCGGCCGTCTACTTGTTTCTCAGCATCCGCTCCGGGTTGTTTTCGGCGCTGTTTGGCGACCGGTTTGCGTTTTGGCGCCGGAAAGAGAAAAAGGCGGTATCGTAGACGAGGGTGTATGGGGGGATCGGCCGTTGACCGGACGGCCGTTTCCTAGAAGCGGCTCGTTTAGGCCGGGAGCCCGGCGGACGGCGCTTCTTGCGAACATCGCGGCGCCCGAGCGAAAGGGTTCGACGACGGCTGTTTTTCGCCCTCCCCCATGCCGTTCGGCTTGCGGCAAAAAAAGAAGAAGGCGGTCGTCCCCGCCTTCTTTCTCCATTTCGCTTACGACAGGCCGAGCCGGCGTTCGATGCGATTGAGGCGGCTTTCCACCCGGTCGAGCCGGCGGTCGAGCCGTTCGACGGCCCGCTCAAGCCGTTCGATGCGCCGCGCCCAGTTGGCGAATGGCCCGCCTGGGTATCCGGGCCAAAATTGGCTGGCTGGCGGCTGTTGACGGTAATCATCCAACGTTGGGACATAATAGTAATATTCATTCATCGGCAAATCCCCCTTCTTGATGTTTCCTTCACAGTGTATGGGGGGAAGGCGGAAGCGGACTAGATGAACGCCTAATGAAGGCCATATTTTTAGGAGGGAGATTTGTGGAGCTGCGCATTGACAAGCTGCTCGCCCATATGGGGTATGGGACGAGGAAGGAAGTGAAAAAGCTGCTCAAGTCCGGAGCGGTGAAAGTGGACGGCGCGCCGGTTCGTGATGCGAAAACGAAAGTGCGGCCGGATGAGCAAATCGTGACCGTTTGGGGAGAAACGGTCGAGTATAAGCCATTCATTTACTTGATGATGAATAAGCCTTCGGGGGTCGTTTCCGCGACGGAAGATGCCGTGGAAGAGACGGTCGTCGATTTGCTTGAAGAAGAAGACCGGGCATTTTCCCCGTTTCCGGTCGGGCGGCTTGACAAAGATACGGAAGGGCTGCTGCTCTTGACGAACGATGGCCAGCTCGCCCATCAGCTGTTGTCGCCGAAAAAACACGTGCCGAAAACGTATTTTGCCGTCGTGGACGGGGAAGTGACGGAAGCGGATGTCGCGGCGTTTCAGCGCGGCGTCGTCCTTGATGACGGCTATGAAACAAAGCCGGCCAAGCTCGTTGTGTTGAAATCCGGCCTTCGTTCCGATGTCGAGGTGACGATCACCGAAGGGAAGTTCCATCAAGTGAAGCGGATGTTCCAAGCGGTCGGCAAGCGGGTCGTCTATTTAAAACGAATTCAAATGGGGCCGCTCGCCCTTGACCCGGATTTGGCCGTCGGCGAGTATCGGGAATTGACGGACGAAGAGGTGGACATGTTGAAGCAATACCGGCCAGAGACGGACGAAAAAAAAGGAACCTGACGCGGTTCCTTTTTTATGGAAAAATAGTGGATATTCATCTGTGGAAAAATGGTTCGCGTTCATCTCCCATCTTGCCTACCCTATTGGCACCGGGTTTACGAAGAGATGCGCACTTTTTTGTTTGTGGTCGTCCATTTGCCCTTGCTTGGGCTGCGAACGAGATCGTTGTACATAAGCACGTTTAAGTCGCGCTGGATCGTTCGTGGGGTGGTGCCGAACTCATCAACAAGCTCTTGGGTCGTAACCGTTCCTTTTTCGCTAATGTACATATACACGGATTTGATGCGGGTAAGCATCCGATGTGTTGAAGGTTTCAAAAGACCACTCCCTATCTTAGCATCATTCGCATGGCACAACCGACCGCTAGCAGATGAGAGATGTCTTTGTCTGTTTACTACCATTGTACACGAAATGAGAGGGAAAATGCTACCCGGTTGCCTCTATTCACGAAAAATTTCAACATTTTGTCATGAAACGGAAATCGATTTGCAACGAATGAAACATTTTGACTTCCTGTTTTTGATATGATACGTTGGCAACAAAGGGTGTTGAATAAGGAAAGGAAGAATGGCGTTGAACATCGACTGGATGAACGAAGCGAAGAAACGAAAAGACGATCTTGTCCGCGACGTGCAAGCGCTTGTCCGCATTCCGAGCGTCCGCGATGATCAGCAGGCGCAGCCGGGTGCGCCGTTTGGGCCCAAGGTGGCCGAGGCGCTTGAGCATATGCTTCGCCGCGGCCGGGAGGAAGGGTTTCGCATCAAAAATGTGGACGGGTTTGCCGGGCATATCGAAATGGGGCATGGGGAGAAACTTGTCGGCGTGCTCGGCCATATCGACGTCGTGCCGCCTGGGGACGGCTGGACGATGGATCCGTTTGCCGCTGAGGTGCGCGATGGCCGCCTTTACGGGCGCGGCGCGATCGATGACAAAGGGCCGACCGTCGCGGCGTTTTACGCGATGAAAATCATCCGTGACCTCGGGCTGCCGCTTGGCAAGCGGGTGCGGCTTATCATCGGGGGCGATGAGGAAAGCGACTGGCGGTGCGTAGAGCACTATTTTCGTCATGAAGAAATGCCGGATGTCGGATTTGCGCCGGATGCTGATTTTCCGATCATTCATGCCGAAAAAGGAATCATTGACGCCGATTTGTCGTACCGCCCGCCTGAATCGGCGGAGGCGGAAGGGCTCGCGCTTGCCTCATTCCAAGCCGGGCGCCGCTACAATATGGTGCCGGATGCGGCCGAAGCGGTGGTGGAAGGAGCGGGACGGACGGAGGAGCTGCTTGGCCTCTATGAACAGTTTTGCCGGGAGCGCGGCGTAAAGGGGAGCATCAGGCAAAGCGAAGGGGCCGTCGTCTTTCAATTGGAAGGGGTGTCCGCTCATGGCGCCGAGCCGGAGCGCGGCAAAAACGCCGGCGTCTATTTGGCGCAGTTTTTGGCGTCGCTTCCGCTCGATGGCCGAAGCCGGCCGTTCATTCAGTTTGTGGCCTCCGCCTTTTTTGGCGATGCCCGCGGCCGGCGGCTTGGCCTTGCGTATCGCGACGAACAAAGCGGCGACTTGACCGTCAACGTTGGGGTGCTGTCGTATAACCGGCGGCATGGCGGAACGATTGGGCTGAACATCCGCTATCCGGTGACGGCCGACGGCGACGCGATCCGCCGGACGCTCGCCGGCGCTGCGGCTGAACATGGATTCGCGCTCAGCCGTTTCAGCGATACGAAGCCTCATTATATCGACCCGAGCCACGAGCTTGTCCACACGCTTCAGCGCGTCTACGAAGAGCAGATGGGCGAGCCGGCCCGGCTTTTGGCCATCGGCGGCGGCACATACGCCCGCGCCTTGACCGCCGGGGTGGCGTTTGGCGCGTTGTTTCCGGGCCGTTCGGATGTCGCCCACCAGAAAGATGAGTATATCGAAATCGACGATTTGGTGAAAGCGACGGCCATTTACGCGCAGGCGATTTACGAGCTGGCGAAATAAACGGCGGTCCGCCGCTCCGGCGAAAAAGAGAGCGGGGCGGGCGTTGTTTTCACGAAAGGGGGGACGGGATGGAAGCGGCGTTCAAACGTGAGGCGGCGGTGCGAAAACAGGTGTTTCCGCTCTTTTATTTTCTCATCTTTTTTGCTTTTGGCGCGTTGTTTCCGCTTTTGTCGGTCTATTTGCAGGAAGAGGCGCGCCTTTCGGGGGCGGCGATCGGCTGGATCATGTCGCTTCCTCCGATCGTGACGATGGCGGCCCAGCCGCTTTGGGGTATGGCGACCGATTACACGCGCAAACCGGTCGGCCTTTTGCTGGCAGCGCTCGTGCTGGCGGCGCTGTTTGGGGTCATGTATGCGCTCGCCGGCAGCTATCGGCTGTTTGTTGTGCTCACCGTGCTGCTGTCAGCGATGCAAAGCGCCATCGTTCCGCTTTCCGACAGCCTCGCCCTTCGCCATGTGCACGAACAGGGAGGAAACTACGGGGCGATCCGGCTGTGGGGGTCGCTTGGGTTTGCGATGGCGGTGCTGGCCGTCGGCTGGCTGTCTGATCATATCGCCTTTGCGGTCATTTTTTACGCCTTTTCGTTGGCGCTGCTCACCGCGGCGGCTTTGGCCACCCGCCTGCCGCGCTATCCGATGGGGGCGCCGGGGGCGCTGACGCGGCAGGACGTGCGTGGGCTGCTGGCGTCCCGCCCGTTTCGGCTGCTGCTTGTGGCGACGTTTTTATTGTTTGGCCCGATTTTGGCCAACAATTCGTATTTCGGGTTGCTCATTCATGAGCTGGGCGGGACGTTGACCGGCATTGGCCTTGCTTTTTTGTTTGCCGCCGGCAGCGAGGCGCCGTTTATGAAGGCGGCGGATTGGCTGATCGGCCGCTTCGGCGCGGTGCCGATCCTTCTGTCGGCCGCGCTCATCTCGGCGGCTCGCTGGCTGGCGTATGCGGCCGACCCGCCGCTTTGGTTTGTGTATATGACGACGGTCGTGCAAGGCTGTTCGGTCGGTCTGGCGATCCCGACGGCGCTGCAATATGCGCGCCGCCTGGCGCCGGAGCGGGTGCAGGCGACGGCCGTCGCGCTGTACTCGGCGGTCGGCAACGGTCTTGGCGCTTGGTTTTGCACGCTTGTCGGCGGCTATTTGTTTGAACGGTGGCACATCGGCGCCGTCTATTCGTTTTTTGGCGCTTGCACGTTGGTCGGCGTGCTCGTGCTGCTGCGACTGGCAAAACGAGAACAATCGATCGGCAGGTGAGGAAGATGAGACGGAACCATTATTTTATCGCCGTTCCGCTGACGGCGGACGCAAAGCAAGCCATTGCCCGGTTTTCGGGAGACGCGGCTTCATCGTTGCCGTTTCGCACATGGGTGCACGAGCAAGACTACCATATCACTTTGGCGTTTTTAGGTGATGTGCCGCCGGAGAGGATGGCGCCGCTGTGCGAGGCGATGAATGCGGTCGCGGCGCGCTGCGCTCCGTTTTCCCTTGAACTGGCCGGACTGGGGACGTTCGGGGAGCGGACGGCGCCGCGCATTTTTTGGCAAGGGGTGAAAGAGGAGGCTGCGTTGAACGAGCTGCGACGCGATGTGTATGAAGCGTGCCTTGCGCTCGGCTTTTCCCTCGACCGGCGGCCGTTTGCCCCGCATATTACGATCGCCCGCAAATGGCAGGGCGAGGCGCCGTTTCAGCCGGAGGCGCTCCGTTCGCTTCCAGCCGCTTCGACGGTGTTTTCGGTGCCGGAAATCGTGCTGTACCGGACGAATATGGAGAAAACGCCGAAATACGAGACGATCGCCGCGTTCCCGCTGCTTGGCGCCCCGGACGGCCGAAGCGGGTGAAGGCATGGGGCAGCTTTTGAAGCTGCGGGATTATATTTCCCGCTATGAAACGGATGTGTATCATTATGTGCCGGAGTTTATCCGGCTGAAACAATGGCAATGGGAGCAGGCGAAAGCGCGTTGGGAGGCGGAGCGGGACGCCGATGGCGCGCGGCGGGAACCGGGAGAAACGTGGGACTTTTTGCTTGACAAGCCGTCATGGTGGGAGCGGCTCATCGGCCGCTGGCGCCGCGGCCCGGAGCCGGAGATGGACGAAGAACGGCCGCCCGCCCCGTCTTTGAGCCGGGCGGCCACCCTCGATGAGCTGAAGCGGCAGTTTCTTGACGATTTGTTTGAGCTCCAGCTGAGATGGGCGAGTTCAACGATGACGCACGTCTCTTTTGTGGATGAAGCATGGTACGGCGATGAAAGGTTGAAATATTTTTTGCAGCGGTTTCCGGACACCTATTTATGTTTTTACCGGCCAGTCGCGGCAGCCGGTAAGGCGGCCGTCGAGCTTGAGACGATTTTGTTGACGCCGGCGGCCGCTTGGTGCCTCGCGTTTGTCGAAGGGGAGCCGGACAACGTCGTCATCGCCTCCACCGGCCGGTTTTGGGTGGAACGCGCCGGAGCGGACACAGTGAAGCGGGTCAACCCGGTTATCTCGCTGCGGCGGACGGAAGGAATCGTTTCGGACATTTTCCGCCGGCACGGTGTGGAGTGGCCGATCCATCTGGCGGTTGTCAACCGCTATGGCTACATTGACAGTGGCCATCTCTTTCCATTTGTCCGCTATATCGATAAGCGAAACTATGAATCATGGTTTTCCCGCCTGCGCGGCTCGGCCCTGCCGCTTCGGCACGGGCAGCTGAAGGCGGCTGAAGCACTGCTCAGGCATTGCATCAGCTTTTCGAGCCGCCGTTATGACGGGAATAGCGGCGTTGATGAGTGGCAACAATAGAATCATGTGTGCATCGATGGGGCGACCGGCCGTTTTTTTGGCACCGCCCTTTTTCTTTTGCGTATGATAGTACTAACGGGAGGCAAAAAAAGGGGGTGAACCGCGATGCTTCACATCAGCCGAACGTTTGCCGCCTATTTGGACGAGATCGATCAAATAACAGTGATCGTGCCGAAAGCGCGCTGCCTCGACAACATGGAGCCGTTTGTGATGACGGCGCCCAGCGGAGAAGACATCCCGCTTGTGGTGCAACAAAAGGAGGACTTGGGCGATGCGGTCAAATATGTGTGCCGGTTTTCGGTGCCGTTTCAATTTGGAGAGACGCATTGGATTCGCGCCCGCTCCGGGGAGGAGTCCGATGTGCAAATCGGGGCGGTGGTGCGGACGGCAGCGTTTGATGACCAGTTTTTTTACGACGGAAAGCTTGGCGTGGAGTATGCGAAAGAGCAGACGATCTTCCGCGTTTGGGCGCCGACGGCCACTGCCGTGAGCGTCAAGCTCGTCCATCCAGACCATGGCGATGTCCGCTATGTGCCGCTTGTGCGCGGGGAGCGCGGCGTCTGGTCGGCGGCCGTCCCCGGGGACTGGGAGCGGGCGCGCTATATGTATGTCGCCTGCATCAACCGCGTCTGGCGCGAGGCGGTTGACCCGTATGCGACCGCTGTCTCGGTCAACGGAGAGTATGGCGTGATCGTAGATTGGGAAAAAACGAAGCTGGCCAAGCCTGCTCCGCCGCTTCCGCCATGCCCGTCGCCGACCGATGCCGTCATTTACGAGCTGAGCATCCGCGATTTTACGAGCCATCCCGACAGCGGCGCCGTCTGGAAAGGAAAATACCTCGGGTTGACGGAGGAACATACGCGCGGGCCGAACGGGACCGTCACCGGGCTTTCCTATTTGAAGGAGCTGGGCGTCACCCATGTACAGCTCATGCCGTTTGCCGATTTCGCCGGGGTCGATGAGCGCGATCCACAAGCGGCCTACAACTGGGGATACAATCCACTTCATCTATATGCGCCGGAAGGAAGCTATGCCACCGATCCGCATGACCCATACGCGCGCATTGTCGAGCTGAAGCAGGCGATCCGCGCGTTGCAGGAGAACGGCTTGCGCGTCGTGATGGACGCGGTGTACAACCATGTGTACGACCGGGAGCAGTCGCCGCTTGAGAAGCTTGTTCCCGGCTATTACTTCCGCTATGACGCCTACGGCCGGCCGGCCAACGGCACCGGCGTCGGCAACGATATCGCCTCCGAGCGGCGGATGGCGCGCCGCTGGATTGTCGATTCAGTGGTGTTTTGGGCGAAAGAGTACGGCATAAACGGGTTTCGTTTTGATTTGATGGGCGTGCATGATATCGAAACGATGAAGTCGGTGCGCGACGCCCTCGATGCGGTCGACCCGTCCATTCTCGTCTATGGGGAAGGCTGGGACTTGCCGACGCCGCTCGCTCCGGAGCAAAAAGCGACGATGGCAAACGCCAAGCGGCTGCCGCGCCTTGCCTATTTCAATGACCGGTTCCGCGATGCGGTCAAAGGCAGCACCTTCTATTTGCCGGACCGCGGGTTCGCTCTTGGCGACTCCGCCGGCCGCGAGCAGGTCAAAACGGCGATCGCCGGCAGCCTGCAGGCGTTCGGCGGTCTGTTTTGCCATCCGCTTCAATCGGTCAACTATGTCGAATGCCATGACAACCATACATTTTGGGACAAAATGGAGGCCGCCAACGGCCATGAACCGGAATGGCTTCGTCGTAAACGGCAAAAATTGGCGACTGCAATCGTTCTGTTGGCGCAAGGCATCCCGTTTTTGCACAGCGGCCAAGAGTTTTATCGGACGAAGGGCGGCGACGAAAACAGCTACCGGTCGCCCGATGCGGTCAACCGGCTCGACTGGGAGCGGAAAAGCCGCTATGAAGACGATGTCCGCTACATCCAAGGATTGATCGCCATCCGCCGGGCGCACGGCGCGTTCCGCCTAGCGACCGAAGTCGATGTGCAGCGCCATTTGACGTTTCTCGAACCAACCCCGCCATCGGTCATCGCCTATTGGCTGCGCGATGTCGCCCTTTACGGACCGTGGACGGACATTGTCGTCATTCACCATAACGAGGAAACTGGGGTAGTCATCGCCCTTCCGGATGACGGGGAATGGCACGTTGTATGCGACGGAGAGCAAAGCGGGACCGTCCCTCTTCGGCAAGTGCGCCGCTTTTTGGACGCGGACGGCATCGGTACATGGGTGCTCGTCAAAACGGGCGCGGCCGCGGATGTGGAAAACGGAAAATGAAGCCGGACGGCATGACAGCGGCCCCGCCGTTTTTTCGCCTTGGCGGATGAAGGATGGAAGCTTTAGGAAGTTTGTTTGGCAAGAAAAATGTTTGCATGCCGGGGTTGTATTTCAGTATAATACAAGTAACATGGACGGAAGCAGGACGCGGGATGGCCGTCCTTTTTATTTGTACTTTAAGTCGCAGGTGAACATGCTTTGGAACAGTTACTAGGTAAGGAGTGGGCGATCACTCCGGCTGGCGGTGCAACAGGGGATGCGTATTTTGCGGAATATGAGGGGAAGAAGCTGTTTTTGAAACGGAATTCTTCCCCGTTTCTTGCCGTTCTGTCTGCCGAGGGCATCGTCCCGAAGCTCGTATGGACGAAACGGCTGGAAAACGGCGATGTGTTTACGGCTCAGCAATGGCTGAACGGGCGGGAACTGAAGCCGCATGAAATGAAGAGCGGGCAGGTGGCGGCGCTGCTGAAGAAAATTCACGGCTCGAAAGAACTCGTGACGATGCTTCAGCGGCTTGGCAAAACGCCGCTGCACCCGAAGGCGATGTTCGCTGCGCTCGCTGAGCAGCAGAGGCGCCATCCGCTCGGTTCGGCGGCCGTTTCCGAAGCGCTCGGCTGGCTTGAGCTGCGCGTCCCGCTCCTGCCGGCTGATCAATATGTCGTTTGCCACTGTGACATCAATCATAACAATTGGCTGCTTGCCGATGACGGCACGTTGTACTTGATCGATTGGGATGGGGCGGTCATTGCGGATCCGGCCATTGACATCGGCACACTGCTTCATCTATACATTCCACGCGCCGAATGGGAAGCGTGGCTGCGCGAGTATGGGTTGGCGTGGACGGAGGAGCTTGGCCTCCGCCTGAAGTGGTATACGACCGCCCATACGCTTTACTCGCTGTTTTGGCCGAAGGGAAAGGACTGGAAAAAAGAAAAGGAGCGGTCGCTCCAGTTTTTGCACCGTGTGTTGTCCGACCCGCTTTGACGTGCACCGAAGCGGCAGCGCAAAGCGCGGCGGTTTGGCGCCGCCCCCTGTTCAGGAGAGCTCGTTCACCCAGTCGGCGAGCTGGCTTTGATGAGCGGAAATGTGGGCGCTTAAATCGGCGCTGTATTTTCCGCCTTGGCCGTAGGCGTAAATGTTCGGAAGAATTTGCTTGACATGGGCGTTCACTTCGCTATTGGCAAGCAGCGACTTTACAAGCCGCTCAATTTGTTCACATTCGGAGACGGTTCCGCAGCAATCAAGCTGATGTTCGGATAAAATATCGCGGAGCACGGTCAATTGGTCGTTATGGTCGAGCGGCATGTCGATCACCATCCTTCAAGCAAAGCTGTACGTTGTTAATATGCCCGGGCGCAGCAGCGTTTATGCCCGGGCGTTTGCTTCTTTGGGCGCGACTATGATATCGTCAAACTGACAAATTCAACGAGGCAGAGGTGTCCGTATGCGTTTGCGCAACAAACCGTGGGCGAAAGACAAAATCGCCGCTTATCCGCATTACGTCATTCCCGACCCGGAAGCGAGGCGTGGGCGATGGCGCGAACTGTTCGGCAACGAGCGGCCGATCCATATTGAAATCGGCACGGGGAAAGGGAAATTTATCACCGAAATGGCGAAGCTTCATCCCGATCTCAATTTCATTGGCATCGAGCTGTATCCGAGCGTGCTCGTATCAGCGCTTGACAAGCTGATTGAGAGCGAGCTGCCGAACGTGCGGCTGCTCAATGCCAATGCGAAAGACCTCGGCACATTTTTTGCCGACGGGGAAGTCTCCCGCATTTATTTGAATTTTTCCGATCCGTGGCCAAAAAAGCGGCACGAGAAGCGGCGGCTTACATATCGGGATTTTTTGGCGCTTTATGAGCGCATTTTAACGGAAGACGGCGACATTCATTTGAAAACGGACAACCAGTCGTTTTTTGAATACTCGCTCGTCAGCTTGTCGCAATACGGCTTTGTGCTCGCGGCGGTTCAGCTCGATTTGCATCGGAGCGATGTCGAAGGCAATGTGATGACCGAATACGAGGAGAAGTTTTCCGCTAAAGGCAACCGCATTTACCGCTGCGAGGCGGTGCGCCCGCGGCGGGCGTAGCCGCAAACGGAAGAGCCCCAACAGGCGGGGCTCTTTTTTGTTTTACGAAAAACCGACAGGGGCGGACGCTGCGCTGCCGCGACCAAGAGGGCACGATGCCGGCCCAGTCTGCGAACATCAAAGCGGATGAGCGTTTCCGGCCTTACAAAAAAAGGCGGTGTCCCAAAAGGATCGGGACACCCCCTTTCGTTTTTATATATACACCGATCGCTTCTTCCGCGCTATATTTTGTGTCTATCCTGAAGACAGACAGCCTTTTGGGTCAGCCCCGCTCAAACGGAAACATGTTGCACCACACCGATTTTCATCCCGTTTTTGGTCATCGATATGATCGTCGGCTCAAACAGAAAAATGTTGAACCGCACCGGTTCGCCCACGGAACACCGCCGTTTTCCCCATCGGTTTAGAACGGAACGGCGGGGCGGTTTTTTTCTTTCTCGATTATGAAGAAAATGGTACACTAAGGAAGGGGGGAGATGGACATGGAACAGCTGAAAATCGGGCAAATCACCTTGACGTGGCTGAACGGAGGCGTCACTCACCTGGACGGCGGGGCGATGTTTGGCGTCGTTCCGAAGCCGCTTTGGTCGAAAAAGTATCCGCCAAACGACAACAACCAGATTGAGCTGCGCACCGACCCGATTTTGGTTGAAGCGGGCGGCAAGCGGCTGCTCATTGAGTCCGGCATCGGCAACGGCAAGCTGACCGACAAACAAAAGCGCAACTTCGGCGTCACCGAAGAATCGTCGCTCGATGAATCGCTTGCCGCGCTTGGGCTTGCGCGCTGCGACATTGACATTGTCATCATGACGCATCTTCATTTTGACCATGCGTGCGGCTTGACAGTGTGGGAAGACGGGCGGCTCGTGCCGGCGTTTCCGCGGGCGGCGGTCATCGTGTCGGATGTTGAGTGGGATGAGATGCGAAATCCGAACATTCGCTCGCGCAATACGTATTGGAAAGAAAACTGGGAACCGATCGCCGAACAAGTCGTTCCGTTTGCGAAAGAGACCGAAGTCGTTCCGGGAATCCGCCTTATACATACCGGCGGCCACAGCGCCGGCCATGCGATCGTGGTGATCGAATCAGACGGGGAGATGGCGATTCATCTTGGCGATTTGCTCGGGACGCACGCCCATCAAAACGTGCTTTGGGTGATGGCGTACGACGACTACCCGATGGATTCCATTTTTGCCAAACAGCGATGGCTCCCGTACGGCATGGAGCGAAACGCCTGGTTTACGTTTTACCACGACGCTTATTACCGGGCGGTGAAATGGCAGGCGGACGGCGCGATCGCCGCAGTGGTGAAGCGGAACCGGCCGCCGCTATAACGGTTTGGCCTCGATGACCGCGCCGGTGTAGGCGTTGACGAAAAATTCCGCGTCCCCGTCATCGCGGCAAACGCCGCCGCGGTAAACAGTGTACGTCAACCCGTTTTTCTCATACTGCTCCGGCGCAACTTGAATCCATGAACCGCGAATGGGGAGCGGTCCGCCGAGCGCGCGTTTCGCCATCGCGAGCGCTTGTTCCGGCGCGAGAAGCGTCGGCTTTGCGGCGGCGCGGACGGCGCAGATGGCGGCGGCGCCCACTGCGGCGCCAACGATCCATTTTTTCCAAGCCATGCGTTCGGTCCTCCTTTTGCCTTGATACGGTTTAGTATAGCCGATTTTGGCGAAATAGGTAAGCAGAACGGGAAAAGGAACTGAAAACAGAAAGGAAGATAGGCGATGAATGAAGAAACGCTCCAATTGTTTCAGACGTTGACCGAGCTGCCGGGGGCGCCGGGCTATGAACATCCGGTGCGCCAGTTTATGCGCCAAGAGCTGGCGAAGTATGCCGATGAAGTGGTGCAAGACCGGCTCGGCAGCGTTTTCGGCGTCAAGCGCGGCGACGAAACCGGCCCGACGGTGATGGTTGCCGGTCATATGGATGAGGTCGGGTTTATGGTGACGGCGATCACCGACAACGGCATGATCCGCTTTCAAACGCTCGGCAGCTGGTGGAACCAAGTGCTGCTCGCCCAGCGCGTGCAAATTATCACGGACAACGGGCCGGTCATCGGCGTCATCGGCTCGATTCCGCCGCACCTGCTTGATGAAGAGCAGCGCAATAAGCCGATGGACCTGAAAAACATGCTCATTGACATCGGTGCGGAAAGCCGCGACGACGCGGAGCGCATCGGCATTCGCCCCGGCCAGCCGATCGTGCCGGTCAGCCCGTTTACGCCGTTGGCGAACGGGAAGACGGTGATGGCGAAGGCGTGGGACAACCGGTTTGGCTGCGGGTTGGCGATTGAACTGCTGAAAGAGCTCCAAGGCGCTGCGCTGCCGAACGTCCTGTACGCCGGCGCGACTGTGCAGGAAGAAGTCGGGCTGCGCGGGGCGCAGACGGCGGCCACGATGATCAATCCGGACATCTTCTTCGCCCTTGAGGCGAGCCCGGCGAACGATATGACCGGCGACAAGCAGGCGTTTGGCCATATCGGGAAAGGAGCGCTCGTCCGTCTGTACGACCGGACGATGATCACGCACCGCGGCATGCGCGAATTTGTGCTCGATACGGCCGAGTCGCTTGATGTGCCGTACCAATTTTTCATTTCCCCGGGCGGGGGGACAGACGCCGGGCGAGTCCATGTCGCCAACCGCGGCGTGCCATCGGCGGTGATCGGCATTTGCGCCCGCTACATTCATACGCATGCGGCGATCATTCATGTCGACGATTATGCGGCGGCGAAAGCACTCATCGTCGAGCTCGTGAAACGGTGCGACCGGGCGACGGTTGAGGCGATCCGCCAAAACAGCTAGGCAAAGAGAAACGAACGGCAGAGCGGAACAAAGGGAGGGGGAGAAGCGGCAGCTTCTCCTTTTCCATGCGAAGGAGGGCCAATGATGAAAACTGTTGCGGTCGGAACGAAAAACGAAGCGAAAGTTGCCGCCGTCCGCGCGGTGTTCGCCGCGCCGTCGTGGCGCCTTGTGCCGCTGGACGTGCCCTCCGGCGTCTCCGTCCAGCCGCTGTCCGATGAAGAAACGCGGCTTGGGGCGATGAACCGCGCCAAACGGGCGCTGGACGCGGCAGGAGCGGAGATCGGCATCGGGTTGGAAGGCGGCGTGATGCGGATCGACGGGCAATGGTGGCTGTGCAATTGGGGGGCGTTGGCCGACCGAAGCGGCCTTGTTCTCACCGCGGCGGGTGCGCGCCTTGCCCTGCCGCCGGAGATCGGCGCCGGACTTGAAGCAGGAAGAGAACTCGGCGAGGTGATGGAGGAATATACGGGGCGGCGGAACATTCGCGCAAATGAAGGGGCGGTTGGCGTGCTGACGAACGGGCGCATCAAGCGTGCGGCGATGTTTTCCCACATCGTCGAGCTGCTGGCCGGCCACTATGAGTTTTTTTGCCAAAACGGACCGTTCACGGTATGATAAAAGGGAGCGGCTGACGACGCTATTATGCTAAGGAGGCAAACGAATGGACAGCCGGCAAATGTACGAGACGATCAAGAAGCGTCTAGGCGGCCATCCGCACTGGACGTTTCGCTTTGACGCCAAGCAGGATGCGATGCGCATCGAGGATGAACGCACGAAAAAAGGCGTGACGATTTCGCTTCCCGGCGTGATCGCCAAGTGGCACGATCAAAAAGACGAAGCGGTGCGCGAAATCGTCTATTACGTGGAACAAACGCTGAAAACGATGGAAGAAGCGGCCGCGCTTTCCGGCAACGAGCGGAACATTTACCCGGTCATTCGCTCGACATCGTTTCCGACGGAGACGAAAGAAGGCGTGCCGCTTGTGCACGATGGCCATACGGCGGAAACGCGCATTTATTATGCGCTTGATTTAGGCAAAACGTACCGCTTGATCGATGAACAAATGCTGAAAGCGGAGCGGTGGAGCGCCGAGCGGGTGAAGGAAATCGCCCGTTTCAACGTCCGGTCGTTGCCGACGCCGGTGAAAGAAGACCGCGTGGCGGACAACGTGTTTTATTTTGTCAACACGAACGACGGCTATGATGCGAGCCGGTTGTTGAACGAGGCATTTTTGGCGGAAATGGAAGCGCGCATCGAAGGGACGATGGCGTTGGCCGTCCCGCATCAAGATGTGCTCATTATCGCCGATTTGCGCAACGAGGTCGGCTACGACGTTCTAGCGCAAATGACGATGAGTTTTTTTGCCGGCGGCCGCGTGCCGATTACCGCCTTATCCTTTTTGTACGAAAACGGAGAGTTAGAACCTATTTTTATTTTAGGAAAAAAACGGAGAACGTAAGGTGCAAGGAGGAATCAACCGATGAATGTATTTTACAATCGCGAAGGAATCGGCGATGTATTGCTTGTGTCGCTGAAGCCGATTCCTGCCGAAGAGCGGGCGTTTGTGAAACGAGGCGACGTCGTTCGCATTTTTTCGGAGCGGAGCGGAGAGACGGTCGGTTACAACATTTTTTCCGCTTCTTCATACCATCCGTTTTCCGGCAGCGGCCCGCTCGATGTCGATGAAGAACTCGTTGGCGTCATCAATGACATTTTGGCGAAAAACGGTTTTGACGAACCGATCGAGGCTGATTTGTCGCCGAAGTTTGTCGTCGGATATGTGAAAGAAAAAACGAAGCATCCGAACGCCGACAAACTGAGCGTCTGCCAAGTCGATGTCGGCGGTGAAGTGCTGCAAATCGTCTGTGGGGCGCCGAACGTCGCCGCCGGGCAGAAAGTCGTCGTCGCCAAAATCGGCGCCGTCATGCCGAGCGGCCTTGTCATTCAGGAAAGCGAGCTGCGCGGCGTCCGGTCATCCGGCATGATTTGTTCGGCGCGCGAACTCGGGCTGCCGAACGCCCCGCAAGAAAAAGGGATTCTTGTGCTCTCCGACGAGTACGAAGTCGGCCAGCCGTTCGTGTTTTGACCGTCCCGGCGGCGTTTTTGCCGACAATGAATGAGATAGAAAGAGTGAAACGGCCGATGAAATTTTGGAAACGATGGCTTCGCATGTTCGCGGAGGAAGAAGAGCAGGAACAGCCGCCCATTCCTCAACCGGAGCGTGCAGAGGCGAAAGTGGTGTACCAATACCCGCAAGGCCGCTTTCGGTTTCCGCTCATTCCCGACGATCAGCCGCGGGAGGAACAGAAACAGCCGCAGCGGTTGGTAGACGGGGGAAGAACGCGGCCGGCCTCTGGCCGCCCGTCAGACAGCCTGGCGCGGGAAACGGCGGAAAAACGCCCGTTCCGCCCGTCCGATGTGCCGTCGCCGGTATTTGGGTATCAAAGACAGGGCGGCGAACAGCGGGGGGCAAAACGAACGCCGGTTTCCGACTTTAAGCCGGAGCAAAGCCGCTCCGCCTCTTTGGCGCCGCCCGAACAGGAAGAGAGCAGCAAAGCGACCGCCCCACCGGATGAACAAGCCGCCGTTGCGGCCGGGAGCGAAACGGCAGCAGAGACTATGGCCAAGGCCGCGGAAGAAGGGGCGCCGCGATCGGATGAGCGGCAGCACGATCAGCAGGAAAGGGGCGCCGGGCAAGAGGAAGAGGAGCGGTCCGTCTTTGGCGCTGGTCCGCGGCTTGAAGAGGCGATTGAGAATGAAACGGCGGCGGAGAAGATCACCAAGGTGCTAGAAGAAGGAGCGCCGCGACCGGATGAGGGGCAACGCGGCCATGGGGCGGAGAAAGGCGCCGGACGGGCGCGCATCCCGTACAATGTGATGATGCTAAAGGAAGACCGGCGCAAGCTCGAGGAACGCTCGCGCCGGGACGGCTATTCGCTGCCGCCGTCTGCGTTGCTTGAGCCGCCCGGGGAGGCGGCGTCTGCTGACGAACAGTGGATTCGCGAACAATGCGCCCGCCTCGACCGGACGTTTGCGAGCTTCCATATCGGAGCGAAGGTCGTTGGGGCAACGCAAGGGCCGACGGTGACGCAGTTTGAAGTGCAGCCCGATTTGGGCGTGAAAGTAAGCAAAATTACGAGCTTGACGGACGACATTAAACTGAGTTTGGCAGCGAAAGACATTCGGATTGAAGCGCCGATTCCCGGAAAGCGGACGATCGGCATTGAAGTGCCGAACCCATCGAGCCGTCCGGTGCGGCTGCGGGAGATTTTAGACGACCGCGCCTTCCGCGAGCGCCGCTCTCCGCTCACTGTCGCCCTTGGGCTTGACATCAGCGGCGCGCCGGTCGTGACCGATATCCGCAACATGCCCCATGGTCTCATTGCCGGGGCGACCGGGTCAGGCAAAAGCGTCTGCATGAACGCTATGCTTGTCAGCATGTTGTACAAAGCCGCCCCGCATGAGGTGAAGTGGCTGCTGATTGATCCAAAAATGGTGGAGCTTGCCCCGTACAACGGCTTGCCGCATTTGCTCAGCCCGGTCATCACCGAAGCAAAAGCGGCCGCCGGGGCGCTCAAGTGGGCGGTCGGCGAAATGGAGCGGCGGTACGAGCTGTTTGTCCATGCCGGCGTGCGCGATCTTGAAAAATACAATGACCGTCTGCGTGCAAGCGGGGGAAGTGAGGCGCCGTTGCCGTACATCGTCATCGTCATCGACGAACTGGCTGATTTGATGATGGCCGCCCCGGCCGATGTCGAGGAATCGATTTGCCGCTTGGCGCAAAAGGCGCGGGCGTGCGGCATTCACTTGTTGATCGCCACGCAACGGCCGTCGGTTGACGTCATCACCGGCTTGATCAAGGCGAACATTCCGACGCGCATCGCCTTTTCTGTTTCTTCCCAAGTCGACTCGCGCACGATTTTGGATGTGAACGGCGCCGAGCGGCTGCTTGGGCGCGGCGATATGCTTTTTTTGGAAAACGGGTCAGCCAAGCCGGTGCGGTTGCAAGGCTGCTTCATTTCCGATGAAGAAATTGAGCGGGTCACCGCCCACGTGAAAGCGCAGCAAGCCCCTTCGTACATGTTCAGTCCGGACGAGTTCCGGCAAGCGGCGGCGTTCGGCGAGGAAGACGACGAGCTGTTTGACGAAGCATGCCGGTTTGTCATCGCCCAGGGAGGGGCGTCAACGTCAAGTTTGCAGCGTCATTTCCGCATCGGCTACAACCGCGCCGCCCGGCTCATCGAGATGATGGAGCATCATGGGCTCATCTCGGAAGCGCGCGGCAGCAAACCGCGCGATGTGCTGATGAGCGAGGAAGAGTGGGCGCGCTGGCGCGGGGAGCACGGCGGGCGCTCTGCCAACGGCGTTGCTTCCGGGCGGTAGTGTTTTGCCGCCGGCCGTGCTATAATGGGGAAATGAAACCGCCGGCGCGGCGGCATGAAGCAAATGGCAAAACTAGACGAATATCATATACTGTTCTACAGAGAGAAGATGGCTGGAGGGCTTAGCGATGACAGTTTACCATTTTGTTGGCATCAAAGGCACGGGAATGAGCGCGCTTGCACAAGTGCTTCATGATCTCGGCTATACAGTGCAAGGGTCGGATGTAGAAAAGTGGTTTTTTACGCAAAAGGTGCTCGAGGAACGGGGCATCCCGGTTTTGCCTTTTTCCAAAGACAATATCCGCCCAGGTTATACGGTCATTGCCGGCAACGCCTTTTCCGATACGCATGAGGAAATCGAAGCGGCCCGTCAACTCGGCGTCCCTGTCATTCGATACCACCGCTTTTTGGGCGAGCTGGCGGGGAAATTCACAAGCATCGCGGTGACCGGCTCACATGGAAAGACGACAACGACGGGCTTGCTCGCTCACGTGATGCAAGGGGCGCACCCTACGTCATATTTAATTGGGGACGGAACGGGAAGAGGGGAGCCGGGGAGCAAATACTTTGTGTTTGAGGCGTGCGAGTACCGCCGGCATTTTCTGTCCTATTTTCCCGATTATGCAATCATGACGAACATTGACTTCGACCACCCCGACTATTTTGCCAATATTGACGACGTCTTTTCCGCCTTCCAACAAATGGCGGAACAAGTGAACAAGGCGATTGTCGCCTGCGGGGATGATCCATATTTGCCGAATCTCCAGGCGAAAGTGCCGATTTTGTTTTACGGGCTTAGCGACGAAAACGATTTTCAGGCGCGCAATATTGTCAAGACGACCGAAGGGACGGCGTTTGACGTGTTCGTGCGCAACACGTTTTTTGCCTCTTTTTCCATCCCGCGCTTTGGCACCCATAACGTGCTGAATGCGCTCGCGGTCATCGCCCTTTGCCACTATGAAGGCATTGACGCCGGCACGATCGCCGCCCGGTTGCAGACGTTCCAAGGGGTGAAACGCCGCTTCAGCGAAAAAACGGTCGGGCGCCAGGTGTTGATTGACGATTATGCGCATCATCCGCGCGAAATTACCGCCACATTGGAGGCGGCAAGGCAAAAATATCCGGGACGCGAGGTCGTCGCCATTTTCCAGCCGCACACGTATACGCGAACGCAGACATTTTTGCGCGAGTTTGCCGAAAGTTTAAAGCAGGCCGACCACGTCTATTTATGCGATATTTTCGGCTCGGCGCGCGAACGCGAGGGCAAGCTGTCCATCCGCGATTTGCAGGCGCAAATTCCGCGCTCGCAGCTGCTTGAAGAAGACAACGTCGCAGTGTTGAAGCAGCATCCGGATGCAGTGTTGGTGTTTATGGGCGCCGGCGATATTCAAAAATTTCAACGGGCGTACGAACAGGCCGTTCTGTCCGCGTAGCGGCCGGCCGGGAAGCGGGCTGTGACCAAAACAGCCCGTTTTTCGTTGGGCGGCAGGAATCGAATGAGACGGCGGCGAACGTTTAAAGGCGGAGGCAAACGGGTACAAACGGGATGAGGCGGTCCGGACGGAAAGGAGGAAAACGAAGTGGAGTGGCTTTTGTACGCGAGCGCTGCGGTGGCGGCGGCGGCGTTTTTGTTGCTTGTCGTGTACATCGCGAGGACGCTCGTCGTCCTGCAGGAAACGCTGCGCCGGCTGACGGCGGCGGTGGGCCATACGGAGGAGCAAGTGCAAGCGGTGGCCCGCGAAGTCACCGAGCTTTTGCATACGGCGAACGACATCGCCGGCGATGTGCAAAAGAAGGTGGAAAAGCTGAACAGCGCCGTCGAAGCCGTCAGTGAAGTCGGCGGCGCCGTCCGCTCGTTCAACCGCGCCCTTCAGCAGACAGCCGCGGCGCTGTCGGCTCGAGCGGGCGGCGGGCGGAAAAAATGGCGCAAAACGTTGCGATGGGCAAATGTTTTGCTCGATCTAAGGGAAAAATGGAGGGAAAGGGAACGATTGCGTGAACAGGAGGGAATGCAAAATGGCGAAAAATAACGGCGGATTTTTGCTTGGGGCGCTTGTCGGCGGCATCGCCGGCGCGGCGGCGGCCATGTTTTTAACAAGTGAGAAAGGACGGCAATGGCTCGCGGAATGGAGCAGCAGCGAAACGTGGGAGCCGGTGAAAACGACGGCGGCGGAATGGTTGGAAACAGCGAAAGAGAAAACGAAGGAAATCGCCGAGTTCATCCCGCTGAAAACAGCTGAGGCCCCGTCCGAAGGCGAAGAGGCAAAGACCGGTGCTGAAAAAGCGACGATCCCGATTCCGCCATCCGCTGGGCCGGCCGACCGCGAGACGCTGCAAAAGCTGCTTGAGGAAGCAGAAGCGGCGCTCGATGACACCAAGCAAACGATGGGACACCGAAGCGGAATGGAGTGAGCAGAACGTGGGAATGGAGAAACTGGAAACCGTCGAACAGTTTGAACGCGTCAAGAAGGAAACGAACCGCTTTTTGTTCGTCAAACATAGCCTAACATGCCCGATCAGCCGAGCGGCGTTCGGCGAATGTGAAAAGTTCGCCGCCGATCACCCGGAGCTCGCGGTATATTGCCTGTACGTTCAAGAAGCGCGCCCGCTCTCGAACTACATCGCCGAGACGACCGGCGTTAAGCACGAATCGCCGCAGGCGCTTTTGTTTGAAAACGGCAAAGTCGTCTGGCACGCGTCCCATTGGGCTATTACGTACGATGCGCTGAGAACGAACATAGCCACCGCCTAGCCGCCTGTCCGCGCGACAGGCGGTTTGTTCTCCTTTTAAACTTTACCACTTAAAAGCGTTTAATCAAAAAAGCATTTTTTTCGTGACAACCGCTAAGTCATCGATTATAATAAAGACTAATTACAAAACTTCGATCTTCAAAACGGGGAAGCGCCCCGAACGCAGCCGGCCGGCGGCCGCTATGGGGCGGAAACGATGCATGAAAATGGGCGAAAGGATGAGAGAAGCATGAGCAACGAACGGTTGGAGGAGCTGCGGGCAAGGGTCGATGAGATTAACCTGCAATTGTTGAAGCTGATCAACGAACGGGGGCGGCTCGTTCAAGAAATCGGCAAGATCAAAGAAGCGCAAGGAACGCACCGCTACGACCCGGTGCGCGAGCGGAAAATGCTCGACCTCATTTCCGAGCATAACGACGGTCCGTTCGAAACGTCGACGCTGCAGCACATTTTCAAGGAAATTTTCAAAGCGGCGCTCGAATTGCAAGAAGATGACCATCGGAAAGCGCTGCTTGTCTCTCGGAAAAAGCATCCAGAAAACACGATCGTCGAGGTGAAAGGAGAGCGGATCGGCGACGGCAAGCAATATTTTGTCATGGGCCCGTGTGCGGTGGAAAGCTACGAGCAAGTGGCTGCGGTCGCCGAAGCGGTGAAAAAACAAGGCATCAAGATGCTGCGCGGCGGTGCGTACAAACCGCGCACGTCGCCGTACGATTTCCAAGGGCTCGGCGTGGAAGGACTGAAAATTTTGAAGCGGATCGCCGATGAGTTTGATTTGGCGGTCATCAGCGAAATCGTCACGCCGGCGGACATTGAAATCGCCTTGGACTATATTGACGTCATCCAAATCGGCGCGCGCAACATGCAAAACTTTGAGCTGCTTAAGGCAGCCGGCCAAGTGAATAAGCCGATTTTGCTGAAGCGCGGCTTGGCGGCGACGATCGAAGAATTCATCAACGCCGCTGAGTACATCATGTCGCAAGGAAACGGGCAGATCATTTTGTGCGAGCGCGGCATCCGTACGTACGAGCGGGCGACGCGCAACACGCTCGACATTTCGGCTGTGCCGATTTTGAAGAAAGAAACGCACTTGCCGGTGTTCGTCGATGTCACCCACTCAACGGGGCGGCGCGATCTGCTCATCCCGTGCGCCAAAGCGGCCTTGGCGATCGGCGCCGACGGCGTCATGGCCGAAGTGCATCCGGACCCGGCCGTCGCCTTGTCCGATTCCGCCCAGCAAATGGACATCGCCCAATTCAACGAGTTTATGGAAGAAGTGCGCGCCTTCCAGCGCCAGTTCGTCCAAGCGTAAAGGGCAAAGGGCGGCGTGTCGGCGGAAGAAGACGTCCCATCGTGTTGGGGCGTCTTTTGTTTTTGGGGCAGTGCGAAACGGACTGCGGCCGAGGTGGGAAATGGAGGCCGGTTGGGTTGGCGGCATGATAGGGCAACCGAATCGCGCTGTCCGGCGTGTTTTCGTTTGCACTGGGGGCAGTTGGCGCCCAGCGCCAAAACATGGGGAAACAGCGGCTTCCTTTTCATGCAATGGCGTGGTTTCGGGCAAACTACCGGTGAACGGTTTGTGAACAAACCGGCAAAATGGTTGCGATTTCGTTGCGAGTTGGCGATAATGTATCGTATGATAGTTGTACATACATTCGGAATTTGACCGGTTGAGTGAAAAGGAGTGAAAGGAATGACCGTAACGATTTATGATGTGGCGCGGGAGGCGAACGTCTCGATGGCGACTGTTTCGCGTGTCGTCAATGGCAATCCGAACGTCAAGCCGTCGACACGAAAAAAAGTGTTGGAAGCGATCGAGCGGCTCGGCTACCGCCCGAACGCCGTGGCGCGGGGGCTCGCCAGCAAAAAAACGACGACGGTCGGGGTGATCATCCCGGATATTTCGAGCATTTTCTTCGCCGAACTGGCGCGCGGCATCGAAGACATTGCAACGATGTACAAATACAACATTATTTTAAGCAACTCCGACCAAAACAAAGAAAAAGAGCTGCATTTGCTCAACACGATGCTCGCCAAGCAAGTGGACGGCCTGTTGTTTATGGGCGGGACCATCACCGAAGAGCACGTCGCCGAATTTCAAAAATCATCGGTGCCGATCGTGCTGGCGGCGACGGTCGGGCCGGAGGAGATTCCATCGGTCAACATCGATTATGAGCAGGCGGCGTTTGAAGCGGTGACGTATTTGCTGGAAAAAGGAAACCGCCGTGTGGCGTATGTGACCGGTCCGACCGACGATCCGATCAACCAGCGGAAGTTGGCTGGCTACCGGCGCGCGTTGGAAGAGCGCGGGGTGCCATATGACGAAGAGCTGGTCGTTGAGGGCGACAATTCATACGACTCCGGCTTGGAAGCGTATGAGAAAATCGCGGAGCTTGCCGAACGACCGACGGCGGTGTTTGCCGGCACGGACGAAATGGCGCTCGGCATCATCCACAGCGCCCAAGACCATCACGTGCGCGTGCCGGAAGAGGTGGAAGTCGTCGGCTTTGACAACACAAGGCTTGCGACGATGGTGCGGCCGCGGCTGACGACCGTCGTGCAGCCGATGTACGACATCGGAGCGGTAGCGATGCGGTTGCTGACGAAGTACATGAACAAGGAGAAAGTTGACAACCATATCGTCGTCTTGCCGCACCGGCTTGAAGTGCGGGAATCGACGAAATAAGGAGCGAGGCTGATCCGAAAACGCGGAGCGTTTTCGGATCAGCCTTTTTCGCGTTTCCTCCGAACGCGCCCGCCGAGGCGCTCTCGTTTGCGTTTCCCATGCGCCGCCAACAGGCGCGAACCGGCTCGATGGCGCCCATAAAAAGCAGCCCCCTTCGCCTATTGTTTCTGAATTTGGAGGGCGGTTCGGCCGGCCGGTCACCGTGCCGGCCGCTGGCTGCGGATGAAATACAACGCTTTTTCCACCGTCTGGGCATTTTTTTCGCTGATCTCTGCTTTGCGCGGAATCGGGGGATACAAGTCATCCGGGTCGTCCCACTCAAGCGGAAGCGCGACGGGTGAAAGCGGTTGCCAACGTTCGCGCCACTCATTCGGCAGCGGGCCGGACACATCGGCTTGTCCCGTCATCTCGAGCCAAAGGAGCGCCCATGCCCGCGGCACGACGCGCCAGATGTCATAGCCGCCGCCGCCGACGGCGATCCAGCGTCCGCCGCAATATTCATGTGCGATTTCGTGCGCGAGCTTCGGAATGGCGCGGTACGTTTTCATCGTCACCGACAAATGGGTGAGCGGATCGTAATAGTGGGCGTCGACGCCGTTTTGCGTCACGATGACATCCGGGCGGAAAAAGTCGGCGATTTCCCGAAGCGCGGTCGTATAGGCGGCGATCCATGATTCGTCTTCCGTGAACGCATCAACGGGAATGTTGAACGAATAGCCGTAGCCTGCGCCTAAGCCGCGCTCGTTGACATTTCCGGTCCCTGGGAACAAATAGCGCCCCGTTTCATGAATGGAAAACGTGCAAACGTTCGGATCGTCGTAAAACGCCCATTGCACCCCGTCGCCATGGTGGGCGTCCGTGTCGACGTACAACACGCGCAGTCCGTATTTCTCCCGGATGTATTGAATGGCGACCGCGCTGTCGTTGTAGACGCAAAAGCCGGACGCTTTGCCGCGGAAGCCGTGGTGCAGACCGCCGCCAAGGTTGAGCGCATGCTCGGCCGCTCCGGAAAGAACCGCGTCGACGGCGGTGAGGGTGCTGCCGACCAAAAGAGCGCTCGCTTCGTGCATGTTGGGGAAAATCGGCGTATCCTCGGTGCCAAGGCCGTAGTTTTGCGCCGCCGCTTCCGACAGTTCGCCGCGCCCGGCCGCTTTCACCGCCTCGATGTAGGAGCGGTCGTGAATGAGCGCCAGCTCGTCATCGGTCGCCATGCGCGGGGCGACGATCTGGCGGTCTTCGAGCGCGCCGAGCGTGCAAAGCAAGTCGTATGTCATTTTGACCCGCAGCTGGTTGAACGGATGGTCGTCATGAAATTTGTACTGAAGAAATTGCTCGCTATAGACGAATGTGCAGTTTCGGCTCATGACGTAACCCCCGGCAAGTTCGGCCATAGCACGTGATAGCCGGCGTTTTGCAAATCGCGGATCAATGGAAGCGGATTCATCGTCTGCACGCGGAAAACTAAAATTTTCTCATTCGGATCCGGAGCTGGATACACCAAGACGCTGGCGATGTTCACATGGCGCTCGCTGATGATGGCCGCCGCTTTGCTTAACATGCCGGCCTCGTTCGGCACTTTGATCTCGATTTGCGACCCCGGCTGGTGAACGCCGGTCAATTCAATGAACGTGCGGAGCAAATCCGTTTGCGTGATGATGCCGACAAGTTTCCCGTGATTGACGATCGGCAGGCAGCCGATTCGGTGTTCGTAAAAGAGCGCCGCCACCTCCTCGACGAAATCGAGCGGATGGCCGACGATGAGGTCGGTTTTCATAATCGTGCTGACCGGTTTTTGCAAGTCTTCAAGATGTTCATGAAGATGGAAAATGGACGGGCTCGCGTCGCGCAAATCTTGGCTCGTCACAAGCCCCAGAAGACGTCCTTCCCCGTCGACGACCGGCAGATGGCGGATGCGGTGATGTCTGAGCAGCTGCAGCGCTTCGGCGATCGTATTGGTGGCGCGAAGCGTGATAACCGGTGCTTTCATCGCTTGTTCGACAAGCATCGTTCTCCTCTCCCCTTTGTGCGAGGCATTTAGTACATGTAACGGTTCATAAACCGAAGCCGGTCAAACCGTTGAATCGATTCGGCGTCGACCCGTTTGCCGATGCGGACCATCAGGCAGTTCGCCGGATGCGAGCAAATTTCCGGGTCGTCGGTCGCATACCAGACGAGCCCGCCGGCGTTCATCATTTTCTCCATCACTTTTCGGTACTCCCATACGTTCAGCCCCGTGCCTTTTAAATCCCAATGCCAGTAATATTCAGTTGTAATGATGATGTAGTCTTCCATGGCGTCGTCCATCATCGAGACGATCAACAAATTTTTTCCGACGCCAAACCCGCGGAACTCCGGAATGACTTCAATGGCGCCAAGCTCGAGCAAATTTTCCATGTTCCCTTCCGACCAACGCTCAAGCGGATCGGGATACAAAAACGTCACATATCCGACAATCACCTCGCCGCGGCGGGCGATGATGATCCGCCCTTCCGGCAGCTTGGCGATTTCGATCAACGCTTTGTGCTGTTTGGCAGGCGGGCGGAAGGAAGTGAGGTCATGGTGGAATTCGTAGCTGGCCAACGCTTCCGGCGCCACCGGCCCTTCGATGAGGAGCGTTCCTTTCGGGGTTTTCAGCTCTTTGGCGTTATACGTTTTTTTATGTTCCATTCGTCCACCACCTGAATTGGTCGTTCTGCTTCCATTATACATAAAAATGGCGCCGGCTGGCGCGGTTCAAAAAAATTTCAAAAAAGCGGGGACAAGGAATATTTTAAAAATTGAGAAATGGTTTTCAATCGACTATAATAGAAATGTAATCACTTACATAAGGGGGATCGGAGAATGAACACAGAACGGCTTCCCGTCATACAAGGGGACTACAACTTGAAAAACTACGAGGAAACGTACAAGCAATTTCAATGGTCGGAAACAGAGAAAGCGTTTTCTTGGTATGAGACGGGACGGGTCAACATGGCGTACGAGGCGATCGACCGCCATGCTGAGTCGTTCCGCAAAAATAAAGTGGCGCTTTACTACCGGGATGCGGTGCGGAATGAGAAATATACGTTTAAAGAAATGAAAGAAATGTCGAACAAAGTGGCGAATGTTTTGAAAAATGTGGCCGAGATTGGAAAAGGAGACCGCGTGTTCGTCTTTATGCCGCGCTCGCCGGAGCTGTATTTCGCTGTGCTCGGGATCATCAAAACCGGCGCCATCGTCGGACCGCTGTTTGAGGCGTTCATGGAAGGCGCGGTGCGCGACCGCCTCGAAGACAGCGGGGCGAAGGCGATCGTGACGACGCCGGAGCTTTTGCCGCGCGTGCCGGTGGGCGACTTGCCGGAGTTGAAGTACGTCTTTTTGGTTGGCGACGGCGTTGTCGAAGAAGGGCCGTACATCGATTTGAAAAAGCGGATGAACGAGGCAAGCAAGCACTTCGACATCGAATGGGTCGACCGCCAGGACGGCTTGATTTTGCATTACACATCCGGTTCGACCGGAAAGCCGAAAGGCGTCCTGCACGTCCATAACGCGATGATTCAGCATTATCAAACCGCGAAGTGGGTGCTCGACTTAAAAGAAGACGACATTTACTGGTGCACGGCCGATCCGGGGTGGGTGACCGGAACGTCGTACGGCATCTTCGGCCCGTGGCTGTGCGGGGCGTCAAGCGTCATCGTTGGCGGCCGCTTCAGCCCGGACGCCTGGTATGAAACGATCCAAGACTTCGGCGTCACCGTCTGGTACAGCGCGCCGACGGCGTTCCGCATGCTGATGGGCGCCGGCGATGAAGTCGTGAAAAAATATGATTTAAGCTCGCTCCGCCACATTTTGAGCGTCGGCGAGCCGCTCAACCCGGAAGTCATCCGCTGGGGGATGAAAGTGTTCGGTCGCCGCATCCATGATACGTGGTGGATGACGGAAACAGGCGGGCATCTCATCTGCAACTACCCGTGCATGGAAATCAAGCCGGGATCGATGGGGAAACCGATCCCAGGCGTCGAGGCGGCGATCATTGATGACCAAGGAAACGTCCTGCCGCCGTACCGGATGGGCAACTTGGCCATCAAAAAAGGCTGGCCGTCGATGATGAAAACGATTTGGAACAACCCGCAAAAATATGAATCGTACTTTATCGGCGACTGGTACGTATCCGGCGATTCGGCCTACATGGATGAAGACGGCTACTTCTGGTTCCAAGGCCGTGTTGACGATGTCATCAACACATCCGGCGAGCGCGTTGGGCCGTTTGAAGTGGAGAGCAAGCTCGTCGAGCATCCGGCCGTGGCCGAAGCCGGCGTCATCGGCAAGCCGGACCCGGTGCGCGGGGAAATCATCAAAGCGTTCATCGCGCTTCGCGAAGGCTATGAGCCGTCTGAAGAGCTGAAAGAAGACATCCGCCAGTTCGTCAAAAAAGGGCTCGCCGCTCATGCCGCGCCGCGTGAGATCGAGTTCCGCGACAAACTGCCGAAAACGCGGAGCGGGAAAATCATGCGCCGCGTCTTAAAAGCGTGGGAGCTCAACTTGCCGACCGGCGACTTGTCGACGATGGAAGACTGAACAATAAGGGGCCCGGAATGTTGCGCTTTCCGGGCGCTTTTTCTTATAGCGTCAGATGATGCAATGCTCCGTCAGTTGTTCGCCATTCATACGACTCCGTGACGGAAAAAGACAACGGGAGACGTAACGGTTGAAAAAGTGGGATGACAAGGCATAAAAGACGAGCGAGAGGAAGTGGAACGAACGACCACGAGTATATAGGCGGCGAAAGGAGGTTCTCCTGCCGGTCGAAAAATAGGTGCCCGCTCATAAAAAAGGCTTTCCAACTGTTTGGTTGGAAAGCCTCATAATATTTATCTAGAAGAAGATGGGGGAGCTTCGCTATTTTCCGCGTTGTCCGCACTAGCGGGCGAATTGGCCGGCGGGGAGGACTGGGCGGCCGGCAGTGCGACTTTGCTTGATGGTGCTGATTCCCGGCCAGCAATATCGACAGCGGTGACGTAATATGTTGCTCCCGGTTTGAGATCGGAAAAGGAAGTCGTTTCCCCCGCTTTGATGATGGCGACGATTTGCCGCTTTCCGGTTTCGCTTACCTGATAGACGCGGTAGCCGATGACATCGCGCTCTCCGTGGCGAGCCCAGACGAGCTGATTGTCATTCAGGCGGGCGGCCGGTGGGGCGGGCACGCGTCCATTGTCTTTTAAGGTGGAAACAACGAACGCATCGCCGACCGATGTCTTTCTATTGATTCCCCACTGATCGAGCAATTTTGGATTGACAACGACCTCGCGGGTGACAAACTCTTCCGGCGTCGTCTCGAGCGCTGCATACCGATGCTCGCCAATGACGACAACCCGACCCTCGATCAAATAGTCATCGCTTCCTTGCCGCGGCGTAAACTTTGTATTGTATAAATCATAGCGAACGAGTCCAGCTTTTTTACATGCCGATGACGGGCTGAATCCACTCGTGGCACAATACGCGCGGCGAACGATGCCGCCCGGCATGGAAAACCGCTTTGGCGGGGCGATGAGTTTTGGCTTGGCGCCATAGGCGGCGTTCATGAATTGCGCCCATAACAGCTGGGTGCGCTGGCTGTAGGAAAGCCCTTTGTAGCGCGACTCCAGCGGCGCTGGATGGTCGTAGCCGACCCAAACACCGAACGTGACGCTTGGATTGACGGCGATAAACCACGAATCGCGCTTGTCTTGGGATGTTCCGGTTTTTCCGGCCCAGTCGGCGGAGAAGGTCAAGTAGCGCCGCACTGAAGAGGCGGTCCCGCCATTAAGCACATCACGCATCATGTCAATCATCAAGTACGACGTCTGCGGGGAAAAGACGGGAACGGGCTTCGTTTGATGCTGGTAGATGATGTTTCCGTCCTTGTCGGTAATTTTCTCGATCATATACGCATCGACGAACGACCCGTAGTTGGCAAACGTCGCATAGGCGTTGACGTTTTCTTCGACGGTGACGCCGATGTGCGTTCCGCCGATCGCCAAGGTCGGGTTGGCCTCTTCTTGCTTTGAGACGCTTGTGATCCCCATTTTGTGCAAATAGTCGACCGGATGGCGGTTTTGGATTTTCGTATAGACCCGAACAGCCGGGATGTTGTACGAATGTTGAAGCGCGCGCCGCGCTGTGACAAGGCCGTGCGTTTTTCCATCCGCATTTTTTGGCTTATACGAACCGATCGAGAGCGGAAGATCGGGAATGATCGTCGCCGGCTGGATGACGCCCATCTCCATCGCCGGCGCGTACACTAAGAGCGGCTTCATTGTGGAGCCGTTCGAGCGGTGCGCCTGGGTGGCATGGTTGAGCTGCTCGCGCTTGTAATCACGGCCGCCGACAAAGCTGATAATTTTGCCTGTTTTGTTTTCAATCAGCATTGCCCCGACTTCCACCGGCTGGCGCTTGGCGATCCGTTTCCCTGTTTTTGTGTCTGTCACATAATACAACCGCTCGTTGCCGTAATACGGGTAGTTGGCGGCCACACGCTGCATTTGCTCATAAATCGCTTTGTCGATCGTCGTATGGATGTGCAAGCCTCCTTGCCGCAACATTTTTTCCGCTTCACCGACATAGCGGCTGTATAAAGCAGCATCGCGTTTCAGCTCTTCCGGCTTGTGGCCATCGCGTTTAGCGAACGTTTCCGCAAGCACGTCTTTGGCTCGTCTTTCGATTTCCATTGTTAAAAACGGATAGCGCTCAAACGGTGTCGGTTTCGGAGCGGCGAAATGCTTCGTCACATCGTAGGCGAGCGCTTCTTTATACTGCTTATCAGAAATATAACCAGCGCGCTTCATCCGGTAGAGCACTGTTTTCATCCGTTCCAATCCGGCCGATATATCTTGTTTGCGGCTCCCATCAGCGGTAAACGGTGTATAGACGAACGGGTTTTGCGGCAAGCTGGCTAAAAACGCCGCTTGGGCGAGATTGAGTTCTTTGGCGTCAACGCCAAACACTCCTTGGGCAGCGGCTTGGATGCCGGCGATGTTGCGGCCCGATGAACTGCGGCCGAACGGAACAACGTTTAAGTAGGCCTCTAAAATTTCTTCCTTGGAAAAAAACCGTTCCAAGCGCATCGCCAATAACATTTCCTTCGCCTTGCGTTCAAACGACACTTCACTGGTCAGCAGCTGGTTTTTGACGAGTTGCTGCGTAAGTGTACTGCCGCCGCTTTTGATCGGTGAATTGGTCACTTCTTGAAATATAGCGCGAATGACAGCCTTGGGAACGACGCCGTCATGCTCGTAAAAATGCTCATCTTCCGTGGCGATCACCGCCTGCACAACGTACGGGGAGACGTCGGCAAGGCGCACCGACTCGCGGTCGAGATCAGATCGGAATTGGCCTAAATAGATGCCGTCAGCAAAATACATATGGCTCGTTTCTTCATAGCTGTAAATCTCATTTTTCAGTTGGTCATGGGACGGAACCTCCATATCTTTCACCAAAAAGGCAAAATAGCCGGCACCGATGCCCACGGCAAAACAAACAAGACAGAGTGTGGCGATGAGCAAAATAAGGATGACATTCCAGACGACGTCATATGTAAGGGAAAAATAGTACCACACTTTTTGTAAAGAAGCTCGAAACCGTTTTTGTTCCATATCGGGCCCCCTATAATGGCAAATCATATATATAAAGTATAGCATACTCGCATGTTCTGTTGCGGGATTTTGTCGCTTTTTCGCCATTTGTGGCGAAAAAAGCCGGAGTTGACAGTGAGTGTGCTGGTATGGTAAAAGAATGTATATATTCATACCGACAAAGCGATGACGGGAACAAGTAGCGGTTGTCTCCCTGGTGCAGAGAGCTGGCGGGTGGTGCGAGCCAGTCCATAGGCAAACGTGAATTACCTCCCCGAGCAGCGATGGTGAACGGCTTTGTCGCCTAGTAGCCGTCTGCCGGCATGCGCCGTTACCGAAATGAGCGAGAAAGCAACATGCTTTCTAAGTAGGGTGGTACCGCGACGAACACTCGCCCCTTCATGCAGGGCGGGTGTTTTCTTTTTTGACGACATTCATTAAAGAGGTGAGAAAAACATGAACCTGCTTGAAGAACTGCAATGGCGCGGACTTGTCAATCAAACGACGGATGAGGATGGGCTTCGAAAGCTCCTGAATGAGGAGAAGGTGACGCTTTATTGCGGGTTTGACCCGACAGCAGACAGCTTGCATATCGGCCATTTGGTCACGATCATGACCTTGCGTCGCTTCCAACAGGCGGGGCATCAACCGATCGCCTTAGTCGGCGGCGCCACCGGGTTGATTGGCGATCCGAGTGGCAGAAAAAGCGAGCGCACGCTCAACGCCAAGGAGACGGTCGAGACGTGGAGCGCCCGAATCAAAGCGCAACTCGAGCGGTTTCTTGATTTTGAGGCTGAGAGCAATCCAGCGAAAATCAAAAACAACTACGACTGGATCGGGCCGCTTGATGTCATTTCGTTTTTGCGTGACATCGGCAAGCATTTCAGCGTCAATTACATGCTGGCGAAAGAATCGGTGCAGTCGCGCATTGAAATGGGCATTTCGTTTACCGAGTTCAGCTATATGATGCTGCAGGCGTACGACTTCCTCAACTTGTACGAAACGGAAGGTTGCCGACTACAAATCGGTGGCAGCGACCAATGGGGCAACATCACGGCGGGGCTTGAGCTCATCCGCAGAACGAAAGGTGAGGCGAAAGCATTCGGTTTGACGGTTCCGCTCGTGACGAAAGCCGATGGGACGAAGTTTGGAAAAACGGAAAGCGGCGCGGTTTGGCTCGATCCGGAAAAAACGTCGCCGTATGAGTTTTACCAATTTTGGATCAACACCGATGACCGTGATGTCATCCGCTACTTGAAATACTTCACATTCCTGTCGAAAGAGGAAATCGGTGCGCTCGAGCAAGAGCTGCGCGAAGCGCCGGAGAAGCGGGCGGCGCAAAGGGCGCTTGCTGAGGAAGTGACCAAGCTCGTGCACGGCGAAGAGGCGCTCAGGCAGGCGGTCCGCATTTCCGAGGCGCTCTTTAGAGGCGACATCGCCAGCTTGACGGCGGCGGAAATCGAGCAAGGGTTTAAAGACGTGCCGTCATTCATTCATGAAGGCGGCGACGTTCCGCTTGTCGAGCTGCTCGTTTCTGCCGGCATTTCGCCGTCGAAGCGCCAGGCGCGCGAAGATATTCAAAACGGCGCCATTTATGTGAACGGGGAGCGCATCCAAGACGCGGGCGCCGTCCTGACCGCCGAGCACCGCCTCGAAGGGCGGTTTACCGTCATCCGCCGCGGCAAGAAAAAATATCATTTGATCCGCTACGCCTAAAAAGAAAAAGATCCGAAATGCCTTGGCATTTCGGATCTTTTTTGCGCCTTAACGCGAGTAGAACTCGACGATGAGCGCTTCGTTGATTTCCGCCGGCAGCTCGGAACGTTCCGGCAGGCGTGTATACGTGCCTTCCAGTTTTTCCGGATCAAACGACAAGTAATCCGGAACGAAGTTGTTCGCTTCCACCGCTTCTTTGATCACTTGCAAGTTGCGCGATTTTTCGCGGACCGCGATCGTTTGCCCCGGTTTGACGCGGTACGACGGGATGTTGACGCGGTTGCCGTCGACCAAAATGTGGCCGTGCGTCACAAGCTGGCGGGCTTGACGGCGCGTGCGGGCCAGCCCTAAACGGTAGACGAGGTTGTCAAGGCGCGATTCTAGCAAAATCATGAAATTTTCGCCGTGTTTGCCCGGCATTTTGCCCGCTTCTTCAAACGTTTTGCGGAATTGGCGTTCGTTCACGCCGTACATATGGCGCAGCTTTTGCTTTTCTTGCAGCTGCAAGCCATACTCCGACAATTTTCTCCGTTGGCCCGGACCGTGTTGGCCTGGCGGGTACGGACGTTTTTGCAATTCTTTCCCCGTGCCGCTCAGCGAGATGCCAAGGCGTCGGGAAACTTTCCATGTAGGTCCCGTATAACGAGCCATTCGTTGCTCCTCCTTATGCTTTTATTCCCGTAAAATAAAAGCAGATGTGCGCCAACAATCATGGCCATTTTGTTTTCATGCATCCTCGCTCTCGCAGCTAAGAGTTACGCGATGCACCTCGACAGGCCGAGGAACAAAATGAACCATCAAGGTGGGCACAAAGGCTGCTATATTTTACACAAAGGCTATTATATGATTTTTTAAGATGAAAGTCAACATTTTATTTCCCTTGTCTCCTATTTGTGTGATATAATAAAAGATGGAATTTTTAAAAAGATTTTGTCATCCGTTCGCTCGAAACGAGGATGCCGGTTTAGGTGGAAAAGGCGATGAAACGGGAAGAAACAAGACGATATGAATCGTTTAAACAAGCATGTTTCCGCTGGTTTTTGGCGCTTCCGGATGACGGGCCGTTTTCGGCGGCGGCGGGCGGGCTGCTAGCGCTGTTGAAAGAAGAGCTGGCGCTGCAAGGGGCCGCACTGTATTTGTTTGACACATCGCGCGGCTCTTTTTATCTTGAGGCGGCCGCCGGCATAACGCCGGCGGAGCGGATTGGGGCGGATCAAGCCGAAGAGATTGTTGTCACAAGCGTTGGCGGACCATATATGGCCGCCCGTCTCTTTTGTCCGCTTTCCGATGAAGCGCCGGCTTTGGTCGAGCTTTCATACAGACGAAACAGCGGCATCGATGGGCCGCTGCTGCAGACGCTCCGTTCCGATTTAAGCGGGCTGCTTCGCAAGCTGGGTGCGCTGTCGCGGGGAACGGGCGAGGAGAAGCGATATGAGCAGCTGCACCGCTTTGCGGCCAAAATCCACTCTTCCATGCAAATTGACGACGTGCTCGAGGAAATCATCCGCACGCTGCAAAACGTCTATCCGTCGTTTACATACCATCTTCTGCTGTCGCACGACAACCATGTGCGCGGCCATTTGCCGATCAAGCCGCTCGTGCTTGATGAAGGCGGCGGGCAGACAGCGGCGCTGCGGGCGTTTTTGACCGGACAAGTGCAGTGCGAGGAGACAGCGGCGCCGCGGCGGTCCGTCTTGTATGCCCCGATCAAAGGCGTGCAGGCGGTGTATGGCGTGATTCAGATTATTGCTCCGCACGCGGCGCCGTTTCCGAAGCGGGAAATGAATTTTATCTCGCTGCTCGCCGGGACGGCGGGAAGCGCGCTTGAGAACGCCAAGCTGTACGAGCAGTCGCGCCGGCTTGTCAGCGATTTGCAGCTCATTAACGACACGATGCGCGAACTGAACGCGCGGCCGCGGCTGCAGGAAGGAATTGAATATATGGTGGCGCAAATCCGCCGGTCGTTTGGCGCAGAGGAAGTCGGGTTTTTTCTGTTCGCCGACGGGCGCCGCGAGCTTTTGCCGGGAAGCACGCCATTTTTTGCCGACGCAGCGGCCGGCCGGTATGTTGAATGGGTCGAAGAGCGGCGGCGGAGCGGAAACGACATTATCTTTGCCGGCGATGTCCACCCGTCTGTATCCGGGCCGTTTCGCTCGGTCATGGCGGCCCTGATGCAGCAAAACAACGAAGCGAAGGGCGTCTGCATCGTGCTCGCCCGCGAGCCGTACCGATTTACGTTTGACATGTTCAAACTGCTCGAGTCGCTCATTCAGCACTCGACTCTCGCGTTTACGAACGCCATTTTGCGCGAAGAGCTTGAAAAGCTCGTCGTCACCGATTATTTGACAAAGTTGCATACGCGCCGCTATTTGGACGAGACGATTCAAACCTCGATGAAATGCGATGAGCGTGGGGCATTTATTTTGATCGACATCGACAATTTTAAGCAAATCAACGACCTTTACGGCCACCAAACGGGCGACGATGTGCTCATCCAGGTGGCCGAGCTGGTGCGCGCCTATATTCGCGACGACGACGTGGCGGCGCGCTGGGGCGGGGAAGAACTGGCTGTGTATTTGCCGAACGTGGCGCTTGCAGATGCCGTTTCGGTCGCCCGCCGCATCGTCGAAAAGGTCAGAAGGCATACAGTGCCGCCGGTCACGGTCTCCTGCGGCATTTCATCGTGGAGCCCGCATGGCTCTAAAGACGCAGAACAGCTGTTCAAGCAGGCGGATGCCGCGCTTTATATGGCGAAGGAAACAGGAAAAAACTGCATTTTCGTCCATGACCATTCCCAGCCGCACAAAGTATAAAAAAAGGAATCCGACCAAGCGGATTCCTTCTTTGCGCGGCAGGGCTGCTTTATGATGAAGCGAGCACGCCAGCGAATTGCTCCAAATAGCGGCGGTCCACGTCGTCAAAGCGGTTTTTCACCGGGCTGTCAATATCAAGCACGCCGATGACGCGGCCGTCTTTGATGAGCGGAACGACGATTTCCGACTGGGAGGCGGCGTCGCAGGCGATATGGCCTGGAAATTCGTGCACATCCGGGACGACGACCGTCCGCTGTTCGGCGGCTGCCGTGCCGCACACCCCCTTGCCAAACGGAATGCGGACGCACGCCGGCAAGCCTTGGAACGGGCCGAGCACAAGCTCGTCGCCATCGGCGAGATAAAAGCCGACCCAGTTGATGTCGGTGAGAAACTGATTGAGCAAAGCAGCGGCGTTCGCCAAGTTGGCGATCATGTTCGGCTCTCCGGCGATGAGCGCCTTCAGCTGCTCGATGACGAGCGCGTAGTTTTCTTCGCGTGTGCCGCTGTAAGCGATCGGGTGAAACATCGGAACATGCCTCCTTGAATTTGTTTTCGCTCATTTTAAGATGACGTCCGACGGCTGCCAACGGAAAGCGCCTCGCCGTCCATGACGCCCCGTCCTTGATGCAAGTCGGCGGCGCGGTGGGCGTCTGAACCGTACACGATCGGAATGCCGCGCCGATGCGCCTCAGCGATCAGGCGGTTGGGCGGGTACGGCTCACGGCAGAGCGGTTTGGCAGCGCCGGCGCCGTTGTAGTCGATTTCATAGCCGAACTGCTCGATGTCGTCAAGAATGGCCAACATGCGCTCCGTCATCGGCTCCCGGCACGGAAAGCGGCGCCAAAACTTGCGCACAAGCGTCATATGGCCGATGCGCCGCGGCTTATAGCGGCCAAGGTCGGCGCGGATGGACTGGCGCACCGTGTCGTAATAGGCGGCGTGCACGCGCTCGACCGAGCCGAACAGGCGGACGATGCCGGCAAACATGTCGGCGCTGTAATCAAGGCATACGTATTGGCCGTTGTGCGCCAAAAAATGAACCGATAAAATGCTGTCGTCAAGGAGCGGGCCGACTTCATCGAGCAGTTTGGCGGTCTCATCCTCAAAGCCGGGGATAAAGTCGACCTCAAGCCCGACGCGGATCGTAATGTCATGGCGGTAGCGCGCTTTGACATCAGCGATGGCCGCCAAATACCGCTCCAATGCACCGCGCGCCATGGCGCTGTCCTGCTCCGGCGTCGGGTCAAGAAACCGTTCCGGCAGCGGCGCATGTTCGGTGAAGGAAATATCGGTATAGCCGAGGGCGATGGCCCGTTCGACATACTGCTCGAGCGGATCGCGGCTCCCGTGCGGGCAAAACGGTGTGTGAATGTGGCCGTCGCGCAAAGCGGGTTCCCCCTTTCCTTCCATCATTGTATCACAGCAAACCAATTGAAGATTCTTGTAAAAAAAATAAAAATTTTGGTCAAAAAATGTCGATAACATGGTATCATAAAAACATTGAAAAATATATATGTTTGCCTTCTCCGCCATTTTCATTCACTTCGAAGTAGCTTGAGTGCAAGGGGGCATTAGCGGATGGGAATCGTGTGGGTTATTCTGCTCCTTGCGGCAGGAGCAATTGGATATAATCATCTGCGCCGAAAGCGGATGTACCGGGAAATCGACGGGCTTGAAGAGTGGAAAATCCGGTTGATGAATGAACCGGTGCCGGATGAGCTTGCCAAGGTGAAACAGCTGAACATGACCGGGGAGACGGAGCAGTTGTTTGAGCGCTGGCGCCAACAGTGGGATGACATCGTGGCCGTCAAGCTGCCGAACGTCGAGGAGCAGCTGTTTGACGCCGAAACGCTGTTGGACAAATACCGGTATCGAAAGGCGCGCCGGCTGCTCGGGCAAACGGCGGACGCACTCCGGCGCGTGGAGGAAGAAATTCAGCAAATCATTTGCGAAGTCAACGAGCTGATCGGCAGCGAGGAACAAAGCCGGGTCGAAATCGAAGAGCTGCGCACCGCGCACCGGGAAGCAAAAAAAACGCTGCTCGCCTATCGGTATACGTTCGGGGCGGCCGCCGATCTGCTGGACGTCCGGTTGGCTGAGGCGGAAAAGCAATTTCAGTTGTTTGCCGAGTTGACAGAAGCCGGCAACTATTTGGCAGCGCGCGACGTCGTGCTGGCGCTCAAGCAGGAGCTGAACCGCCTCGCCGCGATGATGGAGGACATCCCGGCGCTGCTTGGCGAGTGCCAAACATCGCTTCCCGCCCAGCTTGCCGAGCTCGCCGACGGCTATCGGGAAATGGAGCAAAGCGGGTACATTCTCGACCACTTGGACATCGAGCGCGCGCTTGCGGAAAAGCAGGAAAAAATTCAGCACTGTTTGGCGATGATCGGCGAACTGCGCATTGAAGAGACGAAGCAGATGCTCGCCGGGCTGAAAGAAGAAATCGAGGCGCTGTATGATTCGCTTGAGCAGGAAGTGCTGGCCCATCAGTACGTGCAAACGGAAATGCCGCGCATTGGCGGCATGCTTGAGGAGCTCGCCGCCGCGGCGAAGGAGACGGGGGCGGAAGCGCTGTTCGTCCAGCAAAGCTATCATCTGCCGCCGGGGGACGTGGAAAAATACCGAAGCATTGAAAAGCAGCTGCACCAGCTGCAAAAGCGGTTTTGGCTCATCCACGACCGCGCCGCCGAGGCGAAAACGGCGTATTCGCTGCTGCGAGAGGAGCTCGAGCAGCTTACATCCCAAATCGACATGATGAAAGAGGAGCATGAACAGTTTCGCCGCATGCTGCAGACGCTGCGCAAAGATGAACTGATCGCCCGCGAAAAGCTTGATGACATGCGGAAAATGTTGTCCGAAGCGGTTCGCCTCGTGCAAAAAAGCCGGCTGCCGGGGCTGCCGGAGTCTTATTCACATGAGCTTGCAGAGGCCAAAACGAGCTTGCAGGCCGTCGCCGCCCGCCTTGAAGAAAAGCCGCTTCACATGCCGGCGGTCGACGGGGCTCTCGAAGAAGCGAAGGCGGCCGTCGAGCGGCTGCATGAGCGGACGGTCGAAATGATCGAGCAGGCCGCCTTGGCCGAGCGGACGATTCAGTACGGCAACCGCTATCGCCGCCGTTATCCGGAGGTGCATAAAGGGCTTGAAGAGGCCGAATTTTTGTTCCGTCATTACGATTACGAGGAAGCGCTCCGGCAGGCGGTGGCGACGGTGGAGAAAGTCGAGCCGGGCGCGTTCGACCGCGTGCGGCAGCTGTGGCAGGCGGACAACGATCAACAATCGTGAGCAAAAACCCGATAAATATCGGTTTCGGCCGATATTTATTGGGTTTTTGGCGGATACTGTAAATGCGTGTGTGTTTTCGTTGCTGTTTTCAGTCTGCTTTTATATGATATGGTTATGTGTACATTTGCCGATGACGAGCGGAGGATGGAAACGATGATTTATCTTGACAACAGCGCGACGACGAAGCCGTTTCCGGAAGCGATCGATTCGTTCGTTGCGGTCGCATCCGGCTATTTCGCCAACCCGTCTTCCCTTCATGGGCTCGGCATGAAGGCGGAGCGGCTGCTCGCGCAGGCGCGTGAACAAGTCGCCGCCATGCTGCGCGTCAAGCCGGGCGAAATCGTGTTCACCTCGGGCGGGACCGAGGCAAACAATTTGGCCATTAAAGGCGTCGCCTGGCAGTACCGGCAGCGCGGCCGGCACATCATTACGACGGAAATCGAGCATCCGTCCGTCGCCGAGCCGTGCCGCCAGCTTGAAGAGCTCGGCTTTGAGGTGACGTATTTGCCGGTCGACCGGGACGGAAGAGTGTCGGCCAAACAAGTGGAGCGTGCGTTGCGCGACGATACGATTCTCGTTTCGGTCATGCATGTGAACAACGAGGTTGGCACCGTGCAGCCGATCGAAGAAATCGGCGCGCTTTTGGCCCGCTATCCGAAAACGCTGTTTCACGTCGACCGGGTGCAAGGCATCAGCAAAGTGCCGCTCGATTTGCAGCGAGCGGGCGTTGATTTATGCACGATATCGGCCCATAAATTTCACGGGCTGCGCGGCGCCGGTGCGCTGTACGTCCGCGAAGGCGTCCGTCTGATGCCGCTGTTGGCCGGCGGCGGCCAAGAAATGCGGCTCCGATCCGGCACGGAAAATGTCGCCGCCATCGTCGCGATGGCCAAAGCGCTCCGCCTTGCCATGGAGCGGTATGAGCGGGACATCGGCCGGCTCAAGGAGCTCAAAGACAAGTGGCTGGAAGCGCTCGCGGCCGTTCCGGACATTGCGATCAACACGCCGCGCGACGGCGCCGCTCCGCATATCATCAACTTTTCCTTAAAGCCCAGCCTGAAGCCGGAAGTGTTCGTTCATGAGCTTGAGAAAAGCGGCGTTTACGTCTCGACGACCTCGGCCTGCTCGTCGAAAAAAAAGGCGCCGAGCAAAACGCTGCTGGCGATGGGATTGGGCGAAGACCGGGCCGAGCGCGGCATCCGCATCAGCCTGTCGTTTGACAATACGCAAGAAGAGATCGCGCCAGCGGTGGCCGCCATCAGGCAGGCGATCAAAACGTTAAGCGAGGTAACAGGATGACATGGAAATGAAGTACGACCGCATTTTAATCCGCTACGGTGAAATGACGACGAAAGGGAAAAACCGCAATGTGTTCGTGCGGCGGCTGAAACAAAACATCGCCCGTAAGCTGCGGGCGTTTCCCCGTATTCAGATTGAATATATGCGCGACCGGATGTACATTTTATTAAACGGTGAGCCGCACGAGCCGATCATCGACAAGCTGAAAACGGTGTTTGGCATCCATTCGTTCAGCCTGGCGATGAAATGCGAAAACGACCTGGCAGCGATCAAAGAAACGGCGCTCGCCGCCGTACGGCAGCTGCCGCACAACGGAAAAACATTTAAAGTGAGCGCCCGCCGCGTCAATAAGCAGTTTCCCTACCGGAGCGATGAGTTGAACCATGAAATCGGGGCGCACATTTTGCGGCAGACGGACGGCCTGACCGTCAACGTGCGTGAACCGGACATTGACGTGCGCGTCGAGGTGCGCCAAGACGGCACGTACGTCACATGCCGCGACATTTTCGGCGCCGGCGGCCTGCCGGTCGGGACGAGCGGCAAGGCGATGCTCATGCTCTCCGGCGGCATCGACAGCCCGGTTGCCGGGTATTTGGCGATGAAGCGCGGCTTGGAAATTGAGGCCGTCCACTTTTTCAGCCCGCCGTATACAAGCGAGCGAGCGAAGCAAAAAGTCATTGACTTGGTGCGGAAGCTGACGGTGTACGGCGGAACGATCAAGCTGCATATCGTGCCGTTTACCGAAGTGCAGCAAGCCATTTACCAAGGGGTGCCGAACGAGTATTCGCTCATTTCCACCCGGCGGGCGATGCTGGCCATTACGGACGCTTTGCGCCGCCGCCACCGGGCGCTGGCGATCGTCACCGGCGAAAGCCTCGGCCAAGTGGCGAGCCAGACGCTCGAGAGCATGTACGTCATCAATGAAGTGACGAACACACCAGTTTTGCGCCCGCTCATCTCGATGGATAAAATGGAAATCATCGAGATGGCGAAGCGCATTGACACCCATGATATTTCAATTCTTCCATACGAAGACTGCTGCACCATTTTTACGCCGCGGGCGCCGAAAACGAAACCGAAAAAAGAGAAAGTGCTCCAGTATGAGCGCGAACTGGATCTCGCCCCGCTGCTCGAGAAGGCGGTCAACGAGACGGAAACGATGGTGATTGACGAAGAAAACGGACGGACTGACGAGTTCGCCGGATTGTTCTAAATCTCAAAATTTACCAAAAGCGTTGCTGCATATCGCCGTCTGTTTTCACACATTCTATACGTACAAGGAGGTGAAAACAGATGGCACGCAACAACAACAATCAATTGCTTGTTCCGGGTGCCCAACAAGCGCTCGAACAAATGAAATACGAAATCGCCCAAGAATTTGGCGTCAACTTAGGCGCTGACACGACTTCCCGCGCCAACGGTTCGGTCGGCGGCGAGATCACGAAACGCCTCGTTGCCATGGCGCAACAACAATTGGGCGGCGCACGCCAATTCTAATTTCATATGATGGCTTCGCGGCGGGGGATGCCCCCGCCGCTTTTATGTCAAAAAATTATTCAAAATATAATAACTATTTTGTATAATGGAAATGCCGACGCCGGCAAACGAACGAGGAACAGGGGGAGAAACGATGAGACGGGAAGACTTGATCGCGCCCGAGCGGTACAATTTAACATCGGAAATGGAAAGGCACGCGGCGGCCGATCCAGACCGAATCGCGTTAAAATGGGAAAATGAGCAGGGGGAAACGCGCGAGATTACATACGGCCGCCTGATGGCGCGCGCCAATCAAATTGGAAACGCTTTCTTATCGCATGGCCTTCAGAAAGGGGACAAAGTGCTCGTTATGGTGCCGCGCCTCATTGAGGCATATGAAGTGTATTTAGGGGCGCTCAAAGCCGGGCTTGTCGTCATTCCGAGCTCGGAGATGCTGCGGACGAAAGATTTGCAATACCGGCTGTCCCATAGCGAAGCGAAAGCGGTCGTCGCCTATGAACCGTATGTGGGCGAATTCGCTCCGATCGACGGCGTCGACCGGCTGTTGAAGTTTTCAATCGGCGCGCAGGCGCATGACGGCTGGCTGCCGCTTGAAGCGGCCATCGCGAAGGAAAGCGAAACGCTCGAAGCGGCGGACACCTCGCGCGACGATATGGCGTTTCTGTCGTATACGTCCGGCACGACCGGCAATCCGAAAGGGGTTGTGCATTGCCATGGTTGGGCGTACGCCCATTTGCGCACGGCGGCGAAAAACTGGCTGTGCATCGAAGAAGGCGACCTCGTCTGGGCGACGGCCGGGCCGGGGTGGCAAAAATGGATTTGGAGCCCGTTTTTGTCGGTGCTCGGCTCAGGGGTGACCGGCTTTGTCTATTACGGCCGCTTTGAGCCGGAAAAATATTTGCAGCTGCTTGAAAAATATCAAATCAACGTGCTTTGCTGCACGCCGACCGAATACCGACTGATGGCGAAAGTGACGGACATCGGCCGCTACAACTTATCGGCTCTGCACAGCGCGGTGTCTGCCGGCGAGCCGCTCAACCGTGAAGTGATCGACACGTTTGCCAAACATTTCGGCATCGAAGTGCGCGACGGCTACGGGCAGACGGAAAATACGCTGCTGGTCGGCGTCATGAAAGGAATGGAAATCAAACCGGGCTCGATGGGGAAACCGACGCCGGGTAACCGCGTCGAGATTATCGATGAAAACGGCGAGCCGTGCCCGGTCGGCGTTGTCGGCGATATCGCCGTCCACGTCGAAACGCCGGCGTTGTTCAAATATTACTACAAAGATCCGGAGCGGACGGCGATGCAATTCCGCGGCGATTACTATATCACCGGAGACAAGGCGCGAAAAGACGAGGACGGCTATTTTTGGTTTGAGGGGCGCGGCGATGACATCATCATCAGCGCCGGCTATACGATCGGCCCGTTTGAAGTCGAGGACGCGCTTGTCAAACACCCAGCCGTCAAAGAGTGCGCCGTTGTCGCCAGCCCGGATGAAGTGCGCGGCCATGTCGTCAAGGCGTTCGTCGTCTTGCGCGAGGGGGTTGACAAAGACGATCCGTCCCTCATTCCAGCGCTGCAAGAACATGTCAAACAGTTGACAGCGCCGTACAAATACCCGCGCAAAATCGAGTTTGTCGACGATTTGCCGAAAACGGCGTCCGGAAAAATCCGCCGCGTCGAGCTGCGCGAGCGGGAAGCGCGCCTCGCCGGCCGGTCGTTGTAAGCGCGGATCCGAATGAAGCGCGCGTTTTTCCGTCAATCCGGCGCTGCCCGGCGGGAAGGCAGCGCCGAGCCGAAAAAAGCCGGGAGCGGAGGCGTTTCGTTTGCCTGTCCGTCCCGCTGGAAAAGAAGGAGCTGATTCAAAAGCCCCTTTTGGATGAAATGTAACCGAAGTATGTGAAAGAGACCACCTCTGAAACCCTTGGTTTTACCGGGTTTTTCGTGGTGGTCTATTTTTCATGTTGCCCCAGATAGGAGCATTGCCACACTTTTAGGTCAGCCTCTTTTTGCGCGGTTTATAAAAAGACGCGTTTCACTTTCTCCCAAAACGAATTATCTTTTAAGCGCACCGTTTTCACGACCCGGTCGCTCAGGCGGATGTCGATCCGTTCAATGTGCTGGATGCTGAGCGCCTCATTGTCCAGGCCGATGATCGGAAAATGGCTCGTTTCCTCCGACATTTTCAACGTCAGTGTCCGCGTGCCGCTCAAAATGAACGGCGAACCGAGCGTCCGGTAGCGGTTGCTGTTGAGCGAAGCGAGTTCGCTCACTTGAAAGCACGGCAAAAGCGGATCGACGACCGCCCCGTGCACCGACTTGTTGTAGCCGGTGCTGCCGGTCGGCGTCGAGACGATAATGCCGTCGCCGCGGAACGTCTCAAAATGCAAATCGTCGATGAACACGTCGACCGCCATCGTTTTAATGACTTGCGAGCGGATCGAACATTCGTTTAAGCAAAAAAACGAAGCGGTGCCGTCGATCGTCACTTCAATGACCGGGTAGCGCCGCACTTCCAGCTTCCAGTTTCTTGCCGCCTCGACCATATGATCAATGTCGTCGATTTGAAAGTCGCAATAAAAGCCGCGCGCCGGGAGCGTCGAGACGCCGACATACAGGCTGTCAGGGCGGAATCCGGTCTGCCGGACCGCCTGCAAAAACGCGCCGTCGTCGCCGATGCTGACAATGATGTTCGCTTCCCGATAGTCGTCGACAACGACAAACGGCCCGCGCTCAGCCCGTTCGATGAGCGGCTTCACTCGCCGGACGAGTTCATCGTCGCGCTTATAAAAAAAATAAAGGCGGTTGCGTTCGGTATCCATATTTTGCATCCTCCTAGTAGCGTCGAATCTTGAACCGATGTACAATGAATATTGTACCACGTTTGCCACGATTCTAAAAATATGGCAGCCGATGCAAAGGGGGGAAGATGATGAATCGAAAACGATGGACGGCGTTGGCCATCGCCGCCGCCTTGTTTGTGATCTCCGTGCTTGTTCAGGCGGTTGGCGTTCTTTTGTCCGACAAGGAGGGCGACTGGTCGGAAAGGTGGCTGGCGCTCATGGAGTCGCCATTTAGCGAAGAAGTCATCGCCGAGGGCGACCCGTTGAAAAAAATCGCAGTGTTGGAAGTGAACGGAGTGATTCAAGATGCGGGGGAAGCGGAGTCGTTTCTTTCCTCATCACAGTACAATCACCAAACGTTTTTGCAAATGATCAAACAGGCGAAGGAAGATCGAGACGTCAAAGCGATCATCTTGCGCATTAATTCGCCGGGCGGCGGTGTCGCGGAAAGCGCGGAAATTTACGATCAGCTGATGAAGCTGAAAAAGAAGACGAACAAGCCGATTTATGTATCGATGGGGACCATGGCCGCCTCGGGCGGTTACTATATCGCAGCGGCCGGCGATAAAATTTTCGCCAGCCCGGAGACGATCACCGGCTCGATCGGCGTCATCATGCAAAGCGTCAACTATGAAGGGCTGGCAAAGAAGTACGGCGTCGAGCTTGTCACGATCAAAAGCGGGCCGTACAAAGACCTCATGAATCCGGCGCGCAAAATGACCGAGGCGGAGCGGGACATTTTGCAGCGGTTGATTGATCAATCGTATGAGGCGTTTGTTGATGTCGTTGCCGAAGGGAGAAAGATGCCGGAAGAGACGGTGCGCAAGCTGGCGGACGGCCGCATTTATGACGGGCGACAGGCGAAGGCGCTCCACCTTGTCGACGAGTTCGGCTACTTGGATGACGCGATCGCTGCGCTCAAAAAAGAGCATCATTTAACCGGCGCTCAAGTGGTAAAATACGTGAACGATGCGCCGTGGAGCTCTCTCTTTGAGATGGTGTCGAACCGGATAAAGCCGGACAGCGAGGCGGCCGGGCTCATCCGCCTGTTGTCGCGCCCATCCTCGCCGCGGCTTATGTACTTGTACGCCGAATAGGGGGGATCAAGAAATGGAGGACACACAATCGATGGCGCTGCCGGCGTCCATCTGTGATGCGGCGGACCCCGCTCCCCGCTACGGCGGGTTTTGGCTTCGCTTTTGGGCGTATTGCCTTGATGTCATTGTTGTCTCGAGCCTCAACCGGCTTGTCGTTTGGCCGCTTTTCCGCCTATTCGATTGGCCGCTTGAGCGGGACGGGTTGTTTGCGCCGGCCTCGGTGGCGGCGGCGGTCGTTTTTTACGCCTACTTTGTGCTGATGACGAAAGCGTTCGGGCAGACACTCGGCAAGATGGTGTTCGGTTTAAAAGTCGTCGACGAACAAGGAGGGCCGCTCACCTGGCTGACCGTGTTGTTTCGCGAAGTCATCGGCAAATTCATCAGCAAAACATTGCTGTTTGTCGGCTTTTTGTTTGTCGCCTTTTCGGAAAAGAAAAAAGGAATGCACGACCAGTTTGCCGATACGATCGTCATCCGCGAGTAGCCGGCTTTTGCGGGGCAAACGGCGTTGTTCACCTGCCATGCGGCAGGTTTATTTTTTTTCCATATGGCGACAATGATATGGTGAAAGGGAGGACGGGCCTTGAAAGTCGTAATCATAGTCGCCATAGCCGTTATGGTGTTGTTCCTTCTTGCCGCCTTCATGAAACTTTCCGTGACGGTTGTGTTTCGCCATCGGCAGGACGATGATGAATACAAAATTGTGGTGCGCACGCTGTTTGGCCTCATCCGCTACACGATTCACATTCCGCTCATCAAACTGGAAACCGAATCGGAAGCGCCCGGGGTGGCGTTCATCCACAAAAAAGGGATGGGGGAGACGCGCGGCAAGGAAGAAAAGAAAGGAAAATGGACGCCGAAAAAAATCGCCGACTTTTTTCGCAAAGTAAAACAGTTTTTGGAGCACGTCATCGATTTTCATGAAATTATGAAACAATTTTGTCGCCATGTGACGATTACCAAATGGGAATGGAAGACAAACATCGGAACGGGTGATGCGGCATCGACCGGGCTGCTCGTCGGGCTTGGCTGGTCGTTGAAATACGCTATTATCGGAGCGGCGAGCCGGTACATGAACATGAAAACGACCCCGGTGATTGCGATCGTTCCCGTGTACGACCGAGCCGTCTCGGAAACGTCGTTTTTATGTATGTTTCATTTCCGAATCGGGCATGCTATGGTAGCAGGATTGCGCGTCATCAAACATTGGCGCAGGCGGCGTCCGCCAAAGCGCAGCCTTTCCGCTGCGCGACAGGCAAATGAAGGCTATTAGGAGGAATGATGATGACGAACCATCCGATCCAAGGGCTTATGACAACCGCGATGGAAAATTTAAAACAAATGATCGACGTCAACACGATTATCGGCGATCCGGTCGAGACGCCGGATGGCAGCGTCATTTTAACGGTGTCGAAGGTCGGGTTCGGGTTTGCGGCCGGCGGCAGCGAATTTATGCTTGACGGCCAGACAAACGGCCAAGGGGCGCAAACGAACGGGCAAAACGGGCAGCAACAGGGGAACGGGCACCCGTTTGGCGGCGGCAGCGGCGGCGGCGTGTCGATCACCCCGATCGCGTTTCTCGTCGTCAACTCATCGGGTGTCAAACTTCTCCATCTGGATGAAAGCACGCATTTATACGAAAAAATTCTCGATGTCGCCCCACAAGCCATCGAAAAAATCCAGGCGATGTTGAAGAAAAACAAAAAAGACGGCGCGTCTTCCACCGCGAACGATTTTGATATTTAGCCGGGCTTGGCGCTGGATCGGGTTTCGTCCAGCGCTTTGTTTTGGCGGGCCGCAGGCGAAAGGGGCGATGCGGCGAGTAAAACGATTGCAAACGCCGCCTTTTCGTTTTACTATGGAGATGGTACATATTTTTTCCTAAGGGGGAGAAGCCATGGCTCAAGTGACGTTTAAAGGCAATCCGGTCACGCTCGTCGGCAACGAAGTGAAAGTCGGCGACAAAGCGCCGGACTTCACCGTGTTGAACCAAAATTTGCAGGAAGTGACGCTCGCCGATACGAAGGGGCATGTCCGCCTCATCAGCGTCGTGCCGTCGCTTGACACCGGTGTTTGTGACGCGCAGACGCGCCGGTTTAACGAGGAAGCGTCGAAGCTTGACAACGTGAAAGTGCTGACGATCAGCGTCGATTTGCCGTTTGCGCAAAAACGGTGGTGCGGCGCCGCTGGCATCGAAAACGTCGAAGTGTTGTCCGACCATCGCGACGTCTCATTTGGACAAGCGTACGGCGTCCTGATCAAAGAACTTCGCCTGCTTGCCCGCGCCGTGTTTGTCATCGATAGCAACGACACGGTCACATACGTCGAATACGTGCCGGAAGTGACGAACCATCCGAACTACGAAGCGGCGATTGAAGCGGCGAAAGCGGCGAAATAAGGAAAACGGCTCCGATCCGTTCGGGGCCGTTTCGTTTTGCCGCTGTTTGCCTTGCGGGGCGGGGCGGACGGACGTACAATATACAGAAGGGACATGGGCAGAAAGGGGGACGCACGCATGATGACACCCGTTGAGCGGCTGTTTGCCGTCTTGGATGAAACGGCCCGCATTTTGCAGGAGGAGCTGCAATGCACGTATTTGGAAGCTGTCGCGGAAACAGGGGAAAATTTGTTTCACGGCGACGTGCTGCAAGATGAGGTGAGCGAGCTGAACGCGAAACGGTTGAAAAAGCAATATCGCGAATTGGGGCTCGAACAGTTTCAGAACGAGCACATCCGCAAGGCGTTTCAGCTTGCCGTCTTAAAAGGGATGCGCCAGCACGTCCAGCCGAACCACCAAATGACGCCGGATGCGGTCAGTGTGTTTTTGGCCTACCTCGTCCGGCAGTTCACGCGCCCGCATTTGGCGCTAACGATTCTGGACCCGGCCGTCGGCACGGCCAATTTGCTTACAGCCGTGTTAAACGGGCTCGGCGGCCGGCAGGCGAAAAGCTACGGCGCCGACGTTGACGATCTGCTCGTCAAACTCGCGTATGTCAACGCCAACTTGCAGCAGCACCCGGTGCAGCTGTTTAACCAGGACAGCCTGCGCCCTTTGTTCGTCGAACCGGCCGATGTCGTTGTCTGCGATTTGCCGGTCGGCTACTACCCGGATGACGCCAATGCCAGCCGCTTTGCGTTAAAAGCGAAAGAAGGGCGGTCGTATGCGCATCATTTGTTGATCGAGCAAAGCTTGCGCTATACAAAAGACGGCGGCTATTTGTTTTTCCTCATTCCGAACACGCTGTTTTCCAGCCCTCAGGCGGAACAGCTGAATGAATTTTTAAAAGAAACCGCCATCGTTCAAGGCTTGTTGCAGTTGCCGCTGTCCATGTTTAAACACGAGCAGGCGGCGAAAAGCATATTCATTTTGCAAAAGAAAGGCCCGATGGCGAAAGCGCCGAAACAAGTGCTGCTCGCCGAACTGCCGCGCTTTTCCAACAAGACGGCCATGCAGGCGATGATGGCGAAAATCGATGCCTGGATCGCCGGCGAAAAAGGGCGCTGACAGTCTCCAACCTGCTTGGAGGCTGTTTTTATTTTCACAACATAAAAACATTTCCTTGCAACCGATTACGAAAGAAAGCGCCGCTTGAAAGGAAGAAAAGGGAGGCATACAATGAAAAAGGCATAGTGAAACAGCGCCCAATCGCGCACACTAACCGTAAGTGCGAACGGATTTTGGCAAAAAGGAGCTGTATGTTCGATGGCAAAAGTGTTAGCCATTAATGCGGGAAGTTCTTCGTTGAAATTCCAATTGTTTGACATGCCGGCGGAAACGGTGTTAACGAAAGGAGTCGTCGAGCGGATCGGCTTTGACGACGCGATTTTTACGATCGTCGTGAACGGGGAGAAACAGCGGGAAGTCACTTCCATCCCGAACCATGCCGTGGCGGTGAAACTGCTGCTTGACAAACTGATTCGCTATGGCATCATCCGGTCATTTGACGAAATTGACGGCATCGGCCACCGCGTCGTCCACGGCGGGGAGAAGTTCAGCGATTCGGTGTTGATCACCGATGAGGTGATAAAACAAATCGAAGAAGTGTCCGAGCTCGCTCCGCTTCATAACCCGGCCAACCTCGTCGGCATCCGCGCGTTTCAGGAAGTACTGCCGAACGTGCCGGCCGTCGCCGTTTTTGATACGGCGTTTCACCAAACGATGCCGGAACAGTCGTTTTTGTACAGCTTGCCGTATGAGTATTACACGAAATTCGGCATTCGCAAGTACGGCTTCCATGGTACGTCGCACAAATACGTCACCCAGCGGGCGGCGGAGCTTCTCGGCCGGCCGATCGAGCAGCTGCGCCTCATCTCGTGCCATTTAGGCAACGGGGCGAGCATCGCGGCGGTCGAAGGCGGCAAATCGATCGACACGTCGATGGGCTTTACGCCATTAGCGGGCGTCGCGATGGGGACGCGCTCTGGCAACATCGACCCGGCGCTTATCCCATACATTATGGAAAAAACAGGAATGACCGCTGATGAAGTGATTGAAGTGCTGAATAAAAAGAGCGGCATGCTCGGCATCTCCGGCATCTCGAGCGACTTGCGCGACTTGGAAAAAGCGGCCGCCGAAGGAAATGAGCGCGCGGAACTTGCGCTGGAAGTGTTTGCGAACCGCATTCATAAATACATCGGCTCGTATGCGGCGCGCATGTGCGGCGTCGACGCCATCATTTTCACCGCCGGCATCGGCGAAAACAGCGAAGTCGTGCGGGCGAAAGTGTTGCGCGGCCTTGAGTTCATGGGCGTCTACTGGGATCCGGTGTTAAACAAAGTGCGTGGCAAAGAAGCGTTCATCAGCTACCCGCACTCGCCGGTCAAAGTGCTCGTCATCCCGACGAACGAAGAGGTCATGATCGCCCGTGATGTCATGCGGCTGGCGAATTTGTAAGCGGATTGTAATAAAAAGAATCGTTGCAGCCATTTTGGCCAAAACGGCTGCCCCAAACAAACGGGGCAGCCATTTTTTTGTTTTGCCGCTTTGGTGCGCTTGATTCTTGTTTCAACAACTCCGGACGGAGATGTCTTGCGTTTTTCGTCTCCCCGGCAATCATCGGAATTGCCGGCGGCGTTGTTTCACGCCAAAATGAGAGTGCATACTCGGTTGAAGGGAGTGAACGGATATGGCATTGTTTCGTGATGATGCTCATGTGTATCGGGTGATTGGCGAGTTTATGCAAATTCCGTCGCGCCCAAGGACGGAAATGGAGCTGCGCAGCTGGTGGGAGCGGCATCCAGCGTATAAGGAATACGGCAACGAGGTGGAGCAAATCAATCGGATTGGAGAACAAATCCGCCGTTCCCGCGCCGCGTTCGTCTTTTATTTGACCGATCCGGAGGCGGTCATCAGCATCGATGCGAGGCGGCCGGAAACCGGTGAAAACTACGCCATTTATTTCGGGCAGGCAATCGATGCGCCTGATGTTGCCATCAAGACGACCGGCGATATCGCCCACCAATTTTGGGGCGGCAACATCAACGTTCCATTGGCGCTCATGACCGGAAAAATGAAGGCAAAAGGATCGAAAGCGAAGGCGCTGCAGCTTCTGCCGCGCATCGTGCCGGCGTTTCCTCTTTATCGGCGCTATTTGGAGCTGATCGGTGAGGATGGACTTCTTCATGCCTTGTGAGCTCGGCGCTGACAGGAAGGTGATGCCCCAAACGTCATTTAGATGTTTGGTTTGATGGAAATTTTTTGTAGCCCGCTTTCATGGCCGGACAAATGTCGGGTGAAAACGCAAAAGCAAAAGGAAAAATCCGAGCATCATCGGGATGGATGAATGATTGAAAGCGGTTTATAGTAAAAGTGGGCCAAAAAATTTCTGATAGTTCAAAATATTAAGGAGGTACTGATATGCCCAGTGTGAAAGAAGTGTTTCAGATGATCGATCAACAATTGAAAGAAGACATTTCACGAGCGGAAGGAATTGTCGCCGTGTATCAATTCAATTTGAGCGGCGATGAAGCCGGCGTCTACCAAGTCGTGCTCCGGCCGGATGCAGGATTTGTCATTGAAGGGGAGCAAGAGCCTTCTGATTGCACGTTAAGCATGGACAGTGAAGATTTTAAAAAAATGGTGGAAGGGGAATTGAACGGAACGGAGGCGTTTATGAGCGGGCGGCTTCGCATTGACGGAGATATGGGGCTGGCGCTTCGCCTTCAAGAAGTGCTCGCCGCATACAACAGTGCAAAGCAGGCTTAACGGAGGAAAAGAGGGCGGTCGACAAATCGGCTGTCCTCTGACAAACCGATAGGGGAGAAGCGGACGATGCGTTTGACGGATATTTGGAAACGAAACATAGAGGAATATGGACCGTATCCGTTGCTGGTATTCGAAGGAAAAGAATATACGAACATTGAATGCGATACCCGTTCGTCTCAGCTGGCTCATGCATTGATTGAACTTGGGGTCAAGCCGGGCGACCGCGTTGTTGTCACGATGCCGAACAGCCCGGAAGTCATCATCGCCTTTAGCGGCGTCTTGAAAGCAGGAGCGGTTGTCGTGCCGGTGTTGCCGCTGTTGCAGACGCAGGAGCTCCATTACATTTTTAAAGACTGCCAACCGAAAGTGGTGCTGACGGCGGAAATGCTGTGGGCGAAAGCGAAAGAGGCCGCCAATGGCTTGCCGGCGCCTCCGGTGATGTTTACGATTGACGATCCTCATTCACCGCGCTCTCTGCGAATGAGAATGGAGCAAGCTCCTGCCAGCATGCCGCAGGTGGCGATCAGCGAACACGATCCGGCCGCCTTGCTTTACACATCAGGAACGACCGGCCAGCCGAAAGGGGTTGTGTTGACGCACCGCAATTTGTCCACGAATGCGGAAGCGGCCGCTGAGATGGCGAAGCGGCTGCCGACCGAATTTGCACGCGTCGGCCTTGGGGTATTGCCCATCTCCCATGCGTTCGGATTTACGATGATGAACGTCGCGCTCCTTTTGGGGGATCAAGTCGTCCTTTTGCCGTATTTTGAGCCGAAAAAAGCGCTCGAAGCGATCGAGCGGCATCGGGTGACGCATACGGCGATGGTGCCGGCGATGTTTCATGCTTTATGCCATTATGCCGAGGCCGACCGGTACGACACTTCCAGCTTGGTGGCTTGCATATCCGGTTCTGCGGCGCTGCCGCCCGAACTTGCTGAGCAGTTTCAGCGCAAGTTCAACTGTCTTATTTTGGAGGGATACGGTCTGTCCGAGGCGGCGCCGATTGTGACGGCGACGGATCCGACGAAACCGATCAAGCTTGGATCAGTCGGCTTGCCGCTTCCCGGGGTTCGGGTGGCGGTCGTCGATGAATACGGAAATCCCCTGCCGCCAAACGAAGTCGGAGAACTGATTGTGTCGGGTCCAAACGTTTTTCAAGGCTACTATGGAAAAGACGAGGAGACCCGCCAGGCGCTGCGCGACGGCTGGTTGTATACCGGCGATATGGCGCGCATCGATGAGGACGGGTATGTGTTTATCGTCGATCGGAAAAAAGATGTCATCATTCGCGGTGGATTCAATATTTACCCGCGCGATATCGAGGAGCTGCTGATGTCCCATCCGGACGTGCTGGAAGCCGGCGTCGTCGGCGTCCCTTCACCGAAAATGGGCGAAGAAGTCGCCGCGTATGTCGTCGTTCGGCGCGGGGCCCAAGTGACGGAAGCGGAGCTGATCGAGTTTTGTCAAAAGCGGTTGGCGAAATACAAAACCCCGCGCTTTTTGAAAAAGGTCGGCTATTTGCCGAAAACGATGATCGGCAAAATCGACAAAAAGAAGCTGCGTGAATGGGCGAGCGAGTTCATTCCCGCTGTTCAATCGTAATGGAAAAGGAGAGGGGCAAGGTGATATCCTTTCAACCGTCGAAAGAAGAACAGGCGTTTTTTCAAGTTGCCCGCAGCCTAGCCGTTGAGAAAATTCGGCCGGTCGCAAGAGAGTGTGAAAAACATCGAACGGTTTCAGTTGATGTGAGCGAACGGGTGGATGAGCTCGGCTTGTCAACGCTCGAGCTTCCGGAATCGTGGGGAGGCTTGGAACTGCCGCTTCTGTCGCAATCGATCATCTGGCAAGCGCTCAGCTATGGCGATTTAGGCGTCATTCAAGGGCTTCCGGGGGCGCAAGAGGCGTCTTCCCTCTTTCGTCTGTCTCCCGAGCACCGCGTGTGGCACCGGTACCGGGAGATGGCGAAAGGCGGATGGCCGACTGTCGCCTGGATCGACGAAGCGGAACAAAAAGAACCGCTGAAGGAAGCGATTCGCGTGCGCCGGCGCGGCAGCGGATATATTGTGGACGGGGTGTCGTCTCCAGTCCGCTTGGCGTCGAAAGCCGACTGGGCGGTCATCGCCGCTAGGGACGAAGAAGAGGAAACGGTATTGCTCGCCTTTGATGAGCGAGTATGGGAGATCGAAGAAGGAGACATCAGGCTTGGGCTGCTGGCTGCCGGCATCGCTCGCCTTCGATTCGCAGAAGTGTACGCCGGTCCGGAACAACTCGTTGCCCGCGGACCGGAAGCGGATGCATTGCTCAACCGCATGCGCGCCCGAAACCAAGTCATCGAAGCGGCGAAGGAAGTCGGCTTGATGGAGGCGGCGCTTGATTACACCATTGAATACACTGCGGGAAGAAAGGCGTTCGGACAAGAGATCGCCAAGTTCCAAGGGGTGTCATTTACGATCGCCGAAATGGCGTTCGAATGCCGCGGGGCGAAACTGCTTGTATGGCAAGCGGCCGCTGCAGTTGACCGAGGGGATGAACAGGCGGGCGGCTACGCCTGGAGCGCGTTGTCGCGAGCTCATCGTTCCCTGCGCTATGTCACCGATCAGGCCGTGCAAATGCTCGGCGGGCACGGGTACGTGCAAGAATACCCGGCTGAAAAATGGATGCGCGACGCCCAGGCGCAAGTGATGCTGTACGGCCGGGAAACGGACTGGCTCATCCGCCGCGGCGAACAGCTGCTTCGAGAACGGAAAGAGAGGGTGGCACGATGATTTCATTTGCCTTGTCGCCGCAGCAAAAACAAATCAAAGAGCTCGTTCATTGGTTTGCTAAACATGAAGTGCGCCCGATCGCGCTGGAGGCCGACCGGCTCGGGCGGGTGCCGGACGAATGGCTGCAAAAAGTCAACAAAATGGGCATCCAGCTGAATGCGTCTTCGTTTGGCGGAGGGCGTGCTTCGGCTGATTCGGAAAAGAAAAAGGAGAAAAAAGAGCGCGAAGGCAACCGCGTGGCCGTCATCGCCGCTGAGGAGCTCGCGTGGGGATGCCCAGGCATCGCCCTTTCCCTTCCCGGCCCTGGCTTAGGCGGTCCGCCGATTCAATCGAGCGGCACCCCGGAACAAAAGCAGCGGTTTTTGTCGATTTTCACGAAAGAGGAGCCGCGCTGGGGAGCCTATGCGTTGACTGAGCCGGAAGCCGGGTCGGACGCGTCCGGCATCCGTACGACGGCAAGAAAAGTCGACGGCGGCTATATGTTAAACGGCCAAAAAATTTTCATCACCAACGGCGCCCGCGCTTCGTGGGTTGTCGTATTCGCCACAGTCGACCCGACGCTCGGGCGCGCCGGGCACCGGGCGTTTGTCGTCGAAAAGGGGACGCCGGGCTTTACGGCCACCCGCACGGTCCACAAGATGGGGTTGCGCGCCAACGAAACGGCGGAACTCTTGTTTGAAGACTGTTTCGTCCCTGATGACAACCTGCTGGGCGGCGAAGCGTTGTACAGTGCGGGCGCCAACCGCCCGTCCGGCTTCCAGGTGGCGATGAAAACGTTTGACAGCACGCGGCCGATCGTCGCCGCCATGGCGGTCGGCATCGCCCGCGCCGCCTATGAGTATACGCTTGACATCGTCCGGAGCAGCTATCCGAAACAAGGGCGGCTGTATTACGAAGCAGCCGAGCGGCTCGCCGAAGCCGAACAAGAGATCGAGGCGGCGCGCCTGCTTACGTGGGAAGCGGCGTGGAAAGCGGACATCGGCGAGCCGAATGCGATGGAAGCGGCCGTCTGCAAGGCCGTCGCCGGGAAAATGGCGCTTCATGTATGCGCTATGTGCTTGGAGCTCCTCGGCCCGGTCGGTCTTGACGGGCATTTGGTGGAGAAGTTGTACCGCGATGTGAAAGTGTTTGACATTTTCGAAGGCACGCAGCAAATCCAGCGCCTCGTCACCGCAAGGCGGCTGTATGCGCCATACGGCGTGCACGTCTAGAGGACCGTCAGCCCCAAACGCCCTTTTCGCAAGTGGAGCAGCAGTTTTTTGCTCACCATCGAAGGCATCAACTGCGCAAACACCGTGGTTGTTCACCGACTTTCCAGACGGACGGTGAACCGGAACGAATGAAAGGGGGAACTCTGATGGCTTACGAAACGCTTCGCCTTGAACGGCGGGCGAAAGGAGTGGCATGGATCATCATCGATCATCCGCCGGCGAACGCCATTAGCGAACGACTGATGCACGAGTTGGAACAAGCGGCCGATGAACTTGAAGCCGACAGCAAGGTGCGCGTTGTCGTCATCGCGTCGGCGCACCCGAAAACGTTTCTTGCCGGCGCCGACTTGAAAGACATGATCCAGCGCGGGAGCCAGTTTGCCGGCAATGAAGCCGGCATCGCCGAGCAAAGCGCCCGCATGCAGCGCTGCTTCGACCGGTTCGCGGCGATGCCGAAGCCGGTTATTGCCGCCATCAACGGCTACGCGCTCGGCGGCGGCTGCGAGCTCGCCTTGGCGTGCGATTTCCGCATCATGGGCGGCGGCAAAATCGGCTTGACGGAAGTGTCGCTTGGCCTCATTCCGGGGGCGGGCGGCACGCAGAGGCTGACGCGCCTTGTCGGGCGGGCGAAAGCAACGGAACTCATTTTTCTCGCCAGACGGCTCGACCCGCAAGAAGCGCTCGAACTCGGCCTCATTCATCGCATCACGCCCCCGGAGCGGTTGGAAGAAGAAGCGGCGGCGTTTGCCGAGCAGTTGTCCGAAGGGGCTGTGCGCGCGATGGGGCTCGCCAAGCGGGCCATCCACGCCGCCGACGCGCTTTCGGAGGACGGATTTGGCGTCGAAGCGGCGTTATTTGCGGCCACGTTTAAAACTGGGGAGCCGGCGATCGGGATGGCAGCATTTTTCCAAAAGAAACAACCGCAATTTTTGCGATAAACGGAGGGATTTTGATGTCATCATGGGCGGAGTTGTTGAAAGGGAAAGTGGCGGTCGTCACTGGCGCTTCACGTGGGCTTGGGCGCGCCGACGCCTTGGCGCTTGCCGAGGCGGGGGCGGATGTCGTCATCACCGACATTTTGCTTGAATCGGATGAAGAAAGCAAACAGACGGCGCAAAAGTACGGGCCGCTCTCACAAGTGATGCAAAGCACGAAAGTCGTGTATGCGGAAAAGACGGCGGACGAAATCCGCGCCATGGGGCGGCGGGCGATGGCGATCAAAATGGACGTCACTGACCGCGAGCAGGTGAAGGAGGTGTTCGCCCGCGTCAAAGAAGAGTTCGGCTCGATCGACATTTTGGTCAACAACGCCGGCACGCTCGATCACGTGTCGCAAATCGAGAAGCAAAACGACGAGTTTTGGGAGCGCGATTTGCGGGTGAACTTGACCGGCACGTACAACTGCACGAAAGCGGTCTGGCCGTATATGAAAGAGCAAGGATGGGGGCGGATCATCAACATGTCGTCCGTCGCCGGGACGCTTGGCGGCTTTGGCCAGGCAAGCTATTCAGCGACGAAAGGGGCGGTGCTGAGCTTTACGAAAAGCATGGCGCTTGAAGGGGCGCGCTACGGCATTACGGTCAACGCCATCGTGCCCGGAATCATCAACACGGAAGCATTCCGCATGGGCAATCCGAAAATGAACGAGCGCATGATCCAGCGCACCGCCTTCCGCCGTCCGGGCGAGCCGGAAGATGTGGCCAACGCCATTGTGTTTCTTTGCTCGGATAAGGCGAAATACATCACGGGGATTGGCTTAAACGTCTCCGGCGGCATTGAATTGTTTACGTTTTGACGAAATGGGCGCCGCGCTTCGGGGCGTGCTGAAGGAAGTTCGATGTTCAGGCAGAGAAGGAGGAGGGGGCATGAGGGAAGTCGTCATTGTTGACGCCGTGCGCACGGCGATCGGCAAGAAAAAAGGGGCGCTCGCAAGCGTCCACCCGGTCGATTTGCTCGTTCCGGTGCTGCGGGCGCTTGTTGACCGGAACGGGCTGGACGCCAGCCTAGTTGACGATGTTGTTGTCGGCTGCGTGACGATGACCGGGGAGCAAGGGGGCAACATCGCCCGCCAGGCGGTGCTCGCGGCTGGCTTTCCGGTGAGCGTGCCGGCGTTTTCCTTAAACCGGATGTGCGGCTCGAGCCAACAGGCGATCCATAACGCCGCGCAGGCGATTTTGGCCGGCGACATCGACGTCGCCATCGCCGCCGGAGTTGAAAGCATGACGCGCGTGCCGATGGGAAGCGACATGGGGCGGTTCAGCCGCCAGCTGACAAGCCGGTACAACATCGTGCCGCAAGGGATTTCCGCCGAGATGATCGCGAAAAAATGGGGATTGTCGAGGGAGGAGCTGGATGAATTTTCGCTCGCCAGCCATGAAAAAGCGGCGGCGGCCGCCGACCGGGGGCTGTTTGAGCGCGAGATTGTCCCGATCGAGGCTCCGGGAGAGAATGGGCCGGTTGTCTTTGCCCGCGACGAAGGGATTCGCCGCGACACGTCGCTTGAGAAGCTGGCGGCGCTCACGCCGTCGTTCCAACCGAAAGGCGGCGTCATCACGGCTGGCAACTCGAGCCAAGTGAGCGACGGGGCGGCCGGTGTGCTGCTCATGTCGGCGGAAAAAGCCCGACAGCTCGGCCTGCGTCCTAGAGCGCGCATCATCGCCCGCACGGTCGTCGGCGAAGATCCGATCTTGATGTTGACCGGCGTCATTCCCGCGACGCGCCTTGTGCTCGACAAAGCGGGCCTGCGGCTTGACCAAATCGATGTCATCGAAATCAATGAAGCGTTCGCTTCCGTCGTCAAAGCATGGGAGCGGGAACTCGAGCCGGATATGGCGAAAGTGAACCCGCGCGGCGGCGCCATCGCCCTCGGCCATCCGCTCGGCGCGAGCGGGGCCCGGCTGATGACGACGCTGCTTCATGAGCTTGAGGACATGGGCGGGACATATGGGCTGCAAGTGATGTGCATCGGCTTTGGCATGGCGACCGCCACCATCATCGAGCGGTTGTAAGCAGAAAGGGGGAAGCGGGGTGCACGCATCGTTGGAAGCGGCCCAAGCAAAGCCGAAACCCGACTTCGCGGCGATTGGCGCAGCCATTGAGGAAGAACTGGCCGCCATTACGCCGGGAAAACGACGGAGGAAAATTATGGCCGTTCTCGTCAAAAACGGGCTCGGCATAGTGCTTGGCGATGCCATCGCCTATAAGCTGCGGGGAAAGGGGGGGGACAACGACTATTGGCGCCATATCGGCCGCCGGCTGCGCCTGGCGTTTGAGGAGCTCGGCCCGACGTTCATCAAGCTCGGGCAGGTGCTTGTCACCAGGCAAGATTTATTGCCGGAGCCGGTGACACTTGAGCTTGAAAAGCTGCTCGACCGCGTGCCGCCGATCGAGTTTGCCAACATTCAATACATTCTTGAACGCGAGCTGTCCGATGGTCTAGAGACGTTTGAGTGGATCGACGAAACGCCGCTTGGTTCGGCGTCGCTCGCGCAAGTGTACAAGGCGAAGCTGAAAGACGGGCCCATTGTGGCTGTGAAAGTCGTGCGTCCGACGGTCGAAAAGCTGTTTCAAACCGATATCGCCATCATCAAAAAAATGGCCGCCCGCCTGCAGAAGCGGCTTCCGCCCGAGCTGCAGGCCGCCCTCGATCTTGGGGGGCTTGTGCAAGATTACTACAGCAGCGCCATGGATGAACTCGACATGACGGAAGAAGCAAGAAAAATGCGAGAAATGAAGCAAAAGTATGAGAGGAGGGCTGAACATGTCACGGTTCCGCACGTGTATGAAGCGACAAAAAGCGTCTTGATCATGGAGTACATCGACGGCTGGCTCATCAAAGATTTCCCTGTTGACTTTCTCACCTTTGAAGAGCGGGTCAACATTATGATTGACCTTGTCCATCATTACGTGCAGACGATGCTTGACGGCCATTACCACGCCGATGCCCACGGCTCGAACATTATGATCGACAAACGGACGAAAAAAGCGGTCATCATCGACTGGGGGATGACCGGGCGGATGGACAGCATCATGGCGCAAATTTTAATGCGCGTCATTTTGCACATCCAGCTCAATCAGGCGGAAGACGCCGCCGAAGTGTTCATGGAGCTCATGGCGCCGACTGTGTACACTGATGTCGTCAAATTGAAAGACGAGCTGCGGACGCTGACGCTCAATTACGTCAACGCCCACCAGGGAAGCAGCCGCTACAACTACGGCCGCCTCGTCCTTGAAGCGACGGCGATCGGGCTTCGCAACTACTGCAAAGTGCCAAACGGCTTGGCGCTTTGGGCGAAAGGATTTTCCGCCACCGAAGGGACGGCGCGCTGGATTTGCCCGGAAATTTCGTACGGCGAAGTCGTCGAGGCGTATGAAATTCCGATTTTAAAAAGCATCCTTGGAAAGCGCTTTAATTTCCGCGCCAACGCGAGTCTTGTCGCCGAAACCGCAGAAATGATCGCCGCCTTCCCGCGCCGGTTCAACAAAGTGCTCGAGACGCTTGCGGAAAACAAATGGCGCATGACCGTGCAAGTCCAAACCGACCCGGTGACGCGCAATATGCTCAACCAAATCGCCAATCGGCTGGCGCTTTCCCTCATCGCGTTCGCCGTCATTGTGGCGACCGGGTTTATTGTCGCCAGCATTCCGGGCGGAACGTTTCTCGGCATGGAGAAAACGACGATCGCCAACATCGGTTTGGGCGCCTCATTCGTTTTGATTTTGTTCCTTTGCTGGAGGCTGTTCCGCACCCGGAAGCAGCGGCCGTGGTTTTAACGGGAAAGGCTTCCGTCGAGCGCTGACGGCGGCATTCGATTCGATGGGCTCTCATGCCGTTCGTGCTGCATTCAGGCGTTTCCGCTATGTCGTCTCCCGCTGCAGGATATTCCGAGAACCAGGTGCGGCCTTTCCCAGCCAAGGAAAGCAAGGATAAACAAGAAGCGGAGGGAAGCCGATGCACGATGAACAAGAGCAACTGACGATGTCCAAACGCATTGAAGCGTTTTACCGGCAAAGCGGCGGACCGGGAAGCCCGACGATCCGCCGCCTGCTTGATCGACACTTGCTTTACGGAAAAGATCACGGCCTTCCCGGAAAAAGGGAAGAGTTTGCGGACGCATTTCGCGAGGTGTTTTTGCAAGATCATTCCACCCGCTCGCTCATTCTCGGCTTGTTCAAGATGAAATCGGCGCTCAGGCAAGAATGGAGCGCCTATTTGGAGGCGCTGAGAGGCCGCGATGTTCACGATGGGGAGACGGATTTGGCTGGAAGAAGGACGTGACGAGCAAAGGGAAAGGAGGGGAGCGCATGGCGAAAGCTGCCATCTTGCACCGCTACGGGGGGTCGCTTTCCATTGAGGACGTGGACGTGGCAGCCCCGAAGCGTGGGGAAGTGAAGGTGAAACTGAAAGCGGCTGGCCTTTGCCATAGCGATTGGCACGTCATCGACGGAACGCTCCCGCTGCCGCTGCCGATCGTGCTTGGCCATGAAGGGGCGGGCATTGTGGAAGAAGTCGGAGAAGGAGTCACGAGCGTGCAAGTCGGCGACCACGTCGTCTTAAATTGGGTGCCGGCTTGCGGCCGCTGCCGCTATTGCCAAATGGGGCGGCGGGATTTATGCGAGGAGGCGGCAAGGCTCACGGCGACCGGGACTATGCCCGACGGGACGACGCGCTTTTTGTGGCAAGGGAAGCCGGTGTATCAGTTTTTAACAACCGGCGCGTTCAGCGAATATACCGTCGTGCCCGAGCAGGCCGTCATTCCGATTCGCCGCGATGTGCCGTTTGAGCTCGTCGCCTTGATCGGCTGCAGCGTCATCACCGGCGTCGGCGCCGCCATTCACACCGCCCAGGTGCGCCCCGGCAGCACGGTCGCGGTGATCGGCGCCGGCGGCGTCGGCTTCAACATCATCCAAGGAGCGGCGCTGGCTGGAGCCAAACACGTTATCGCCATCGACATTGTCGAGGAAAAACTGGCGATGACGAAAACGTTCGGGGCGACGCACACTGTCAACGCCCGAGAGGACGATGCCGTGAGCGCCGTGCTCGATTTGACCGACGGGCTTGGCGTCGACTATGCGTTTGAGGCGATCGGCCGTCCCGAGACGATGGCCGATGCGTACAACATGACGAGAAAAGGGGGAATGACGGTCATCGTCGGCATCGCCGCCCCGCATGAGACGGTGGAGATCAACGCGTTTTCGTTGCCGTCGCAATCGAAAACGTTGACCGGCTCTTGGCTCGGCCAAGGCAATCCGCCAGTTGACTACCCGAAGCTGCTCGATTTGTACGCGGCGGGCAAGCTGAAGCTCGAGCCGCTCATCAGCGCCGTCTATTCGCTCGAGCAAATCAACGACGGGTTCGCCGCCCTCAAAAGCGGGCAAACCATCCGCGGCGTCATCCGGTTCGACGATTGACCGACACAAACAAAGAAAGGGGATCGCCATGCCTGTTTTTCAAAGCGAACAAGAATTGTACGACGTGCTCGGCCGCTTTTTTGAACGGGTGGCCGAAACGGAAGAATCGAAGGAGTTGATTGCGTCCACGGAGCTCGGGCCCGGTTATGACGCGTTTGTCCAATACATTTTCCATAAGCCGGAAGCGAAAATTACGTGGACGGCGGAAAACGGGGTGTTGAAAATCGTCTGCGGCGAAACGGACTTGCGGCCGGAGCTCGTGTTTGAGCAGACGGCCGATGTCGGGCATAAGTTTTGGCTCGGGAAGCTCGATTTGCAGCAGGCGCTCGCCCGCCAGCAAATCAAAGTGCAAGGGCCGCTTGTGAACGCCTTGAAAGTGTTGCCGCAGCTTGACGCCATTTACCCGGCGTACCGCGACTATTTGCAGGAAATCGGCCGCGATGATTTGCTGCGGTAGCGTCAGGCGGGGGAAGCTGTGCGAAGTCCAGGGGCTGAAAAACGCCGCTTTCCCCCGATGGGAAAGGGGAACGGTCAGAAAGGAGAGAGGAAGATGATTTCTTCCAGCATCACCGAAGCAATGCTATGGATCGGCGGCGAATGGCAGCCGGCGGCAGACGGCGCCGTGTTTGACGTCATCGATCCGGCGACCGGAAACGTGACAGCCCGCGTCGCGAACGCCGGGGAAGCGGATGTCGACAAAGCGGTCGCCATCGCCCAAGAGGCGTTTGACGATCAACGATGGCTGTCGATTCCCCCCCTTGAGCGCGGACGCATCTTGCGGCGCATCGCCGAGCTGATCCGCCAGCACCACTACGAACTGGCGCAGCTCATGACGCGGGAAAACGGCATGCCGCTCAACCAAGCGCTGTTTATCGAAATTCCGCTCGCCGCCGACTGCTTTGACTTTTTCGCGTCGCTCGTCGTCAAGCCGCACGGGGAGGTGCTTCCGTTTGCCGTCGCCGGAGGGGCGCCGGATTACATGGCGTGGACGGTGAAAGAGCCGATCGGGGTGGCGGGGCTTATCACCCCGTGGAATTTTCCGCTCCTCATGCCATCATGGAAAATCGCCCCGGCGCTCGCCGCCGGCTGCACGATGGTGGTAAAACCGGCGCCGGAAACGCCGCTGACGGCGCTGAAGCTCGCCGAGCTTTGCCATGAGGCCGGCGTGCCGGAAGGGGTTGTCAACGTCCTGCCCGGGCTCGACGAAGCGGGAAAAGCGCTCGTCCGTCATCCGGGCGTGCCGAAAATCGCCTTTACCGGCGAGACGGCAACCGGCCGCCACATTTTGCAAGCGGCCGCGCCGCACATCAAACGGGTGACGCTCGAGCTCGGCGGGAAGTCGCCGAACATCATCTTTGCCGACGCCGACTTGGAACAGGCGGCGAAAAGCGCCTTGTTTGGCGTGTTCTACAACTCGGGGCAAGTGTGCCAAGCGGGAAGCCGCATTTTAGTGGAGCGGACGGTGTACGAACCGTTTGTCGAGCGGTTGGCTGAGCGGGCGAAAAAGCTGAAAGTCGGCCCCGGGACGAACCCGCGCAGCGACCTTGGCCCCGTCATCAGCCGGGAGCAATACGAGAAAGTGTTGCGCTACATTGAGATCGGCAAGCAGGAAGGAGCGCGGCTTGCGGCCGGGGGAAGGGCTTTGGACGGGGGTGGCGGCGGCTATTTCATCGAACCGACGGTGTTTGCCGATGTATCGCCATCGATGCGCATCGCCTGTGAAGAAATTTTCGGACCGGTGGCGGCGGTCATTCCGTTTGCCGATGAGGAAGAAGCCGTCCGCATCGCCAACGGGACGATGTACGGCTTGGCGGCCGCCGTGTGGACGAACGACATCAAGCGGGCGCTCCGTCTTGCCCGGCGGGTGAAAAGCGGAACGGTGTGGCTCAACACGTACCAAGTGCTGTCACCGACCGCGCCGTTTGGCGGGTACAAGCAAAGCGGCCTCGGGAGAGAGCTTGGCATGCAGGCGCTTGATGCCTATCTCGAGACGAAAACGGTTATTTGCGACTTGAATGACCGGCCGATGACGTTGTTTTAACAGGCGGGGAAGGCGCTCTTTTGTGGAGGGAGCACGTGCCTCCTTTCAGAGGACATTCGGTGAAAGATGAACCGATTCCAGCGCAGCGGAACGATAGAAGGAGGGAATAGGATGGTCCATCATGACGGTTTTCAAACGGTGAAAGCGACGATCGATTGGGAACATCCGATGTTTAAGTTGTATGAAAAAGCGAAACGAAACGGGAAATGGAATCCGGCTGACATCGACTTCAGCCAAGATCAGAAAGATTTTGCCAGCTTGACGAGCGAAGAAAAAATTTCCGCGCTCCCGCTTGTCGCCGGTTTCTCCGCCGGCGAAGAGGCGGTGACGCTCGACATTTTGCCGATGGCGCACGCCCTCGCGCGCCAAGGGCGTCTGGAGGATGTCTTGTTTTTGACGACGTTTATGCACGACGAGGCGAAACACGTCGAGATGTTCTCCCGCTGGCAGCAAGCCGTCGGCATCGGACAAATGGACTTGTCCGTCTTCCATAACGACCATTACAAACGCATCTTTTACGAAGCGCTGCCGGAAGCGATGAACCGGCTGTATGCCGACGATTCGCCGGAAGCGGTCATCCGCGCCGCCACCGTCTACAACATGATCGTCGAAGGGACGCTCGCCGAATCGGGCTATTACACGTTCCGGCAAATTTACAAAAAAGCCGGGCTGTTCCCGGGCCTTTTGCAAGGAATCGATTACTTGAACATGGACGAAGGGCGGCACATTCAGTTCGGCATCTACACGATCCAGCGGATCGTCAACGAAGACGAGCGGTATTACGAACTGTTTATCCGATACATGGATGAATTATGGCCGCACGTCATCGGCTACGTCGACTACTTGACCGAGCTTGGCAAACGCCAGCAGCAGCTCGCCCGCACGTATGCGCTCGAGATCGACTATGATCTGTTGAATCGATATGTGGTGAAACAGTTCAACCTCCGCAAAAAACAAATCAGCCGCACGAAGCGTGTCGATGTCGTTGAGGAGCTTGAGAAGGCGCTCCACGAGGCGGAACGCTGAAACCGGGACAAAGGTTGCCGACAGGGGGATGAAGATGGCAAAACGATTGCAGCGAATCGCCGTCCTTTCCGTAATGGCTGTTTTGGCTGTCTTAGCCGGCGCGCTGTTGAGCGCAGGCCGGGCGGCGGCCGAAGGCCAAGAGCCTTCAGGCTTTGTCATTCATGCCGATAAAGTGGTCGGGACGCTTGATTTAGGCGGGATTGTGCTCAAAATCCCTGTCGTGTTCACAGGGGATATGCCCATCGCCTTCATCCAGGCGAAAATATACGGAATGACGTTGACGCAACAACAAACGATCGCCGGGCATACCGTGTCATACACGTTCCATACCGATCAAGCTGCGCAAACGAAGTGGATGAAAATGAGGGTGAAAAAAATGAAAATCGGCGGGCTGTGCACAGACGGCGTGCCGGTGGTGGAGCAATGTTTGAAAGACGTCACGGTCGTAGCGACGGAAATGACGGCAGAGGAACTGACGATTCCGCAGTTGTCCGCCGAAGCTTCATTCGGCGCCGCCCCGGCGAACGGCGGCGGATCCGCTGAAACGACCGCCGGGCAGCAGACAGCGGCGCCATCGAAAACCGATCAACAGGCCGTAAACGGACCGAACGAGACGTCAACGCCGCCGGGGGCGAATCCGTCCGCTTCCGCACCTGACGGCTCATCTGGCGGAACGCCGGACAACCAACCGGGAAAAACCTCGCCTGCTTCCGCACCGGATGATTCATCCGGAGGAGCGCCGCCTGCTTCCGCACCTAACGACTCATCCACCATTCCACCTGCTTCGGAAACTGGAGGCGGATCCGTCGACGGCAGCTCCCCGTCGGAAGAAGAGCTTCCGTCCACATCCGGACAAGAACCGCGAACGAATCCGCCGCCTTCATCCGGTTCAACCGAACCGCCGCGGCCGCCCGATGGAACGAATCCAGTCGGCGGGCTGATTGAGAACATAAAAGAGAAGCAGAAAGAAACGGGTGAGCTCCTCCGCGACATCAAAGAGGCTGTACAAAACGGTTTGGACGGGGAGGCGCTCGAAAAGGTGAAGGACGCCGTCAACGAGGAACGGAAGCAGCTGGCGGAAGAGCTGAACGAACTGAACGCCGCCCTCCGGCAAACAAAAGCCCAGTTGGAGAATGCGCAGCAGGAGCTGGCGGACAGGACGGAGGCGGTCAAAGAGCGAATGGGGCCGCTGCCGCTTTTGGATGCCAATGAAGTGAAAGAAGCGATCGAACAGACGACTGAGAGCATCCGGCAGCACGAAGCGCAGCTTGAACAGCTCGAGAAGCTGAAGCAGCAGCTTGAAAAACAGGCAAAAGAGCTGAACGGCTGGCTGCGGGCGCTGCCATAAAGCGCGAGCGCGCCGCTGTAAAGAAGCAAAAAAAAGCGGCGCGCCCTTTTTTCGCACCAACGCTTCAAATAATGCCGTCGCGGATCGCTTTCACGATGGCTTCTGTCCGGTTTTTGGCGTTCATTTTTTGCAAAATGGCCGATACATAATCGCGCACCGTATATTCGCTTAAATGGAGACGCTTGGCCGCCTCATACGTCGACGCTCCTTCGGCGACGAGCTTGAGCACCTCGATTTCCCGCGGCGATAAATGCGGCGTCGATGGAACGAGATCCGGGCGCCCGCTAGTGAATTTCACCAACACTTCTCCGGCGCTTTGGCCGAATTTCATGACGGCGGTGAAAATGTCGCTCGAGAGCGTAAACGGCCGGCCAGGTCCTTGATCCAAAAGGGCCGCGCCGATGAGCCGGCTTTCCGACGGAGCGTAAATCGGGGCGATGACGATCGACTCGAGTTGAAACTGTTTCACATATTTCACCGGCAGCCCTTCTGCTGCATCGGACAAGTAGATAGGCGGCACGTTCGCCATATGATTGCCGAGCAGCTCGAGCTGTTGCACGTACTGTTTAATGAGCGGCAGGGCGTTGATGTCCTCGCGAATGCTTTTAATTTGGTTGATGTCCAGTTTGTATCCATAAAGGCCGAATCCGCTTTCATTGACGCTCGAGTAAGCAAACAGCGCGCACCGTTCAAACGGCAAATAGGCGACAAACCCGGACGAAATGTACTCGATGGCCTGCTGCAATGATTTCGCGCGCATAATCCACCGGTCGAACAAAATGACGGCATCTTTCCAAAGCTGATCCTGCTTTGTTTGTTCGAGCGCCATGCCTCCGGCGTGGAACAGCTCGAGCGCATGCAGGAGAAACGGAAGCACTTGCTGCTCTGTTTCACCGGTGCAAAACAGGAAAACGGTTTCTTCCCACGGAAGCGGAATGACGCGCCGTTTCTTTCCCGTCTTTGGCATGCGGGAAAGAAGCTGCTCGGACAGTGAAAAAATCGTGTCCGCTTCGAGCGTCGGAACGTCGTCCGGAAGCCAATCCGTTTCTCCGTATAGTTTTTTAATCGAAAAACGGCCGTCCGTCTTGTCCAGTTGGGCGATCCACTCAATCGGAAGCTGCCTGGAAGCGGCGAGCTGCTCCAAAAAACGGCCGATGTCCGGCTCGCCGTCAGTCGTTTGGGAAAAGGCGGCTTCATACATTTTGGAAAACAAATATTGGACCGCCTGCCGGTCGTAAAACGTGCTGCCAGGCGCGGACTGCACCACCTCATGAACAGCGTTTTCCAGCAGCGTAAACACAAACGTCATTTTGTTTGAAGGCGCAAAATGAGGGTCGGTCCGCCAGGATTCGCCGACAGCTTTCAGCCATTCGCGGACTTCGCCGTCCGTTTTGGAAAAATAACAGGAAAGCAGGTGAATGGCTTTTTCCACTAAAGGAGCCGCTAAATGCCCTTTTTTTTGCAAGTCGCGCCATTTTTCATGCCAGCGGGCGACGATGGGCCCGTGATGCTGCCTGATGACCGTCATCCCATCTTGTAAAATGGACTGCAGCTTTTCGTTTAACGTGCGATGCAACGCTCTTCCCTCCTTCCCCACACCGATCCCCCTCCGCATAGATGGATAGACGGGTTTTCTCTATGTGTTAATATTATAACAATTCTGTCTATTGTATAACAAATATTTTTGTCCAAAAGTGTACAAGATTTGCGCTCATGGGCGTTCCGCTTCGCGCCGGCGGGAAGAGGATGTTTTTGCTATACTATAGGTAACCGAATGCAAAGGAGATGAAGCCGATGGGCACAAGCGAACATAAACAAGAAGCCCCCAAAACCGTCCGTTGCAAAGTCATCACCGTCAGCGACACAAGAACCGAGGAAACCGACCGAAGCGGCCGGCTGATGATCGAGCTGCTCACCGAAGCCGGGCATGAGGTCGTCGGCTATGAGATCGTCAAAGACGAAGCGGATGCCATTCGCACGGCAGTGCTTGACGGCTGCCGCCGCCCTGACGTCGATGCGGTGCTTACAAACGGCGGCACCGGCATTGCCAAGCGCGATGTGACGATCGAAACGGTCGGTGCATTGCTTGAGAAAGAACTCGTCGGCTTTGGCGAGCTGTTCCGCTTCCTAAGCTACACGGAAGACATCGGCCCGGCCGCCATGCTGTCGCGCGCCGTCGCCGGCGTGGCAATGGACACCGCCGTCTTTTGCACCCCCGGCTCCACCGGCGCTGTGCGCCTCGCGATGACGAAGCTTATTTTGCCTGAGCTTGGGCATGTCGTGCGGGAGATTCGGAAGGATAGGGCGCCGCGTTGACGAAAAGAGAACATAAGCGAAAAAGAGGATGCCCGCTGCGGGCATCCTCTTTCATTCATCAAGCCCTGATGCATTTTTCCCGCTCTTGATTGCGCAGGATGAACCGCTGGATTTTTCCGCTTGGCGTTTTCGGCAGTTCGGCGACAAATTCGACTTCGCGCGGGTATTCATGTAAGTTTCCGATCAGCATCAACGTTTCCGACAAGCCATAATGGTCGTGGATCGTAACGCCCACGTGCTCTTGGAAAAAGCGGATGACTTCCGGATTGAGCGGCTCGCCCGCCGAGCTCATGGCGCGCACGTTCAGTTGATAGCGGCGAATGACGTCCGCGCCGGCCGCCGCCATCGCCCGATACGCGGTCGGGGCGTACGCGAAATTGGTCACCCGGTATTTTTCCATCAAGGAATAGCACGTTTCCGGCTTAAACGGCCCTTCGTAAAAGACGATCGGCACGCCAAAGGCCATCGGCGCAAAGGTGCAAAAGACGAGCCCGTACGCCCAGCCCGGATCCGCCCCGCCGAAAAAGACATCGTCATCGCGCAGGCCAATCGCATAGCGCATATACGGATAAAGGAGGTGGTCGCGAAAGCCGCGGCAAGGGCGGCGGGGGCGACATGGCCGTAGAAAAAAGAGACGGCCGGTTTCGTCAGCGTATTTTGCGTTTTACCGCCGCTTCCTTTTCAAAGGAAACATGGGGACTGACCCGATACCAAATCCATAAATCATTCACGATCGAAGCGAGTTCGGCAATGTCGGCATTGAGCCGGCAGGAGCGTTCAAAATCATGCTCTTCGCCGAGTTCGTCTTGTTTTTCGTTGATTTCCCGCTCCAGGGCGGCGATGCGGTCGGGGATCATGCCGCGGATTGTTTCCCATTCCAGTAAAATCGCCTCTTGTTCGTTTGGGCTGTAGTCCTCCCAAGGCTTGTCCAGATGCGGCACGCGGATGCCGAGCCGCTTGTCGTCGATGAAGATGCCGTTCATTCTTGCCGCCTCCTTTTTTTCTATTATACGAAACATTTCCGCATATCGGTGAGGAATTTTTATTCTTTTTATTGAATAAGTATTGAAAAATCACGGGAAAGCTGATAAAGTGATAATGTGTTCAATTTGAATATTTATTTATATTTAAGTATATTTATGTGACAGGAGAGGAGAACGACCATGGCAAATCCAAAATTGGTGTTGGCCTACTCGGGCGGTTTAGATACATCGGTGGCGATCAAATGGCTTCAGGAGCGCGGGTATGATGTGATCGCGTGCTGCTTGGACCTTGGGGAAGGAAAAGACCTTGATTTCGTGAAAGAAAAAGCGCTCAAAGTCGGCGCGATCAAATCGTACGTCATCGACGTCAAAGACGAGTTTGCGAACGAGTATGCGCTCATCGCTCTGCAGGCGAACGCCCTGTATGAAGGGAAATATCCGCTCGTCTCGGCGCTGTCGCGTCCGCTCATCGCGAAAAAACTCGTTGAAATCGCCGAGCTCGAAGGCGCGGTGGCGGTCGCCCACGGCTGCACGGGGAAAGGGAACGACCAAGTGCGCTTTGAAGTGTCGATCAACGCGCTCAATCCGGACTTGGACGTCATCGCCCCGGTGCGCGAGTGGAGCTGGTCGCGCGAGGAAGAAATCGAATACGCGAAACAGCACGGCATTCCGATTCCGGTCGACCTGGACAGCCCGTTTTCGATCGACCAAAACTTGTGGGGCCGCAGCAACGAGTGCGGCATTTTGGAAGACCCGTGGGCGGCTCCGCCGGAAGAGGCGTATGAGCTGACGGCTTCGCTTGAGAACGCGCCGGATGTGCCGGATGTCATCGAGATCGGCTTTGAACAAGGCGTGCCGGTGACGTTAAACGGCAAGGCGTATCCGCTCGCGCAATTGATTTTGGAGCTGAACGCGTTGGCCGGCAAGCACGGCGTCGGCCGCATCGACCACGTCGAAAACCGCCTTGTCGGCATTAAGTCGCGCGAAGTGTACGAATGCCCGGGGGCGATCACGCTCATCAAAGCGCATAAAGAGCTCGAAGACTTGACATTGGTGCGGGAAGTTGCGCACTTCAAACCGATCATCGAGCAAAAAATCGCCGAAATCATTTACAACGGCCTGTGGTTTTCGCCGCTCAAAGACGCGCTTGTCGCGTTTTTGAAAGAAACGCAGAAAAACGTCACCGGCGTCGTGCGCGTGAAGCTGTTTAAAGGCCATGCGATCGTCGAAGGGCGCAAATCGCCGTTCTCGCTTTATGATGAAAAGCTGGCGACGTACACGTCGGAAGACGAGTTTGACCATCAAGCGGCGGTCGGGTTCATCTCGCTGTACGGTCTGCCGACGAAAGTCAACAGCATCGTCAACAAGCAACACAAAGCGTCGGTATCGGCCGGCCAATAAGGAAAAGGAAGGAGGAAGTCGCATTCCTCTGCGGCGAGATTCGTGAAAAAACTTTGGGGCGGACGGTTTACGAAAACAGCGGAAGAATGGGTCGACGAGTTTGGCGCGTCGATCCCGTTCGACCAGGAGCTGGTGGAAGAAGACATTGAAGGCAGCCTTGCCCATGTGACAATGCTTGGCGAGTGCGGCATTTTGCCGGCGGAAGATGTCGAGAAGATCAAGAGCGGACTCCTGCGGCTGCTCGAAAAAGCGAAGCGGGGGGAACTCGAGTTTTCCGTCGCGTATGAAGACATTCATTTAAACATTGAAAAAATGTTGATCGACGACATCGGCCCGGTCGGCGGCAAGTTGCACACTGGACGGAGCCGGAACGACCAAGTGGCGACCGATATGCATTTATACTTGCGCAAGCGCGTTGAAGAGATTCTCAGTCTCATCCGCGGGCTGCAGCGGGCGCTTGTCGCTCAAGCCGACAAACATGTCGACACGATCATGCCCGGGTATACGCATTTGCAGCGGGCGCAGCCGATTTCGTTTGCCCATCATTTGCTTGCGTATTTTTGGATGCTCGAGCGGGACTATGAACGTTTTTCTGAGTCGCTGAAACGGATTAACCGCTCGCCGCTCGGCGCCGGGGCGCTCGCCGGAACGACGTTTCCGATCGACCGGCGGCGGACGGCGGAGCTGTTGGGCTTTGCCGATCTTTACGAAAACAGCTTGGATGCGGTGAGCGACCGCGATTTCATCATCGAGTTTTTAAGCAACAGCTCGATGCTCATGATGCACTTGTCGCGGCTCGCTGAAGAGCTCATCCTTTGGTCGAGCCAAGAGTTTCAGTTCATTGAGCTTGATGATGCGTTTGCGACCGGCAGCAGCATCATGCCGCAAAAGAAAAACCCGGACATGGCCGAGCTCATCCGCGGCAAAACCGGCCGCGTGTACGGCCATTTGATGGCGCTTCTCACGGTGATGAAAGGGCTGCCGCTCGCCTACAACAAGGACATGCAAGAAGATAAAGAAGGCATGTTTGATACAGTAAAGACGGTCGTCGGGTCGCTGAAAATTTTCACCGGCATGATTGAAACGATGAACGTGCGCACAGACGTCATGGAGCGGGCGACGAAGCAGGACTTTTCCAACGCGACCGAGCTTGCCGATTACTTGGCGGCAAAAGGCATGCCGTTCCGCGAGGCGCATGAGGTCGTCGGCAAGCTCGTGCTGCTTTGCATTGAGAAAGGCGTCTTTTTGGCCGACTTGCCGCTTGACGTGTATAAGGAGGCGTCGCCGCTCTTTGACGCAGACATTTATGACGCCTTGAACCCGCGCACGGCCGTCAACCGCCGCAACAGCGCCGGCGGCACCGGTTTTGCCGAAGTGCGGGCGGCGCTTGAAAAAGCGAAAGAAAAGCTAAACACCCCGTAACGGCGGGGTGTTCTTTTTTGGCATTTGCCGGCGGCACAGAGAATGGATGCATTCGTTGGGCGCGGAAGGCTATTCTTTCGGTGTCCTGACCACAAGCACATCGCATTTCGCATGGCGGACGATGTTTTCGGAAACGCTGCCGATCAAGAGCCGTTCGACAGCGTTTAAACCGGTCGCCCCGCAAACGATGAGATCGGCTTTGTATTTCGGAGCGACGTCTTTGGCGATTTTCACTTTCGGCGAGCCGAATTCGACCGCGATGTCCACATCGTCGAGCCCGGCGGCGATGGCTTCGTTTTTATACCGTTCCAGAAGTTCGTTCGCATATTGCTCCGACCGTTCGGCGAGGGCGTAATCGTGCGCTTCCACGGTTGTGAACCCGCGCAAATCGATGATGTGGGACAAAATGAGTTTCGCTCCGTTTCGCTTGGCGATTTGGATCGCTTTTTTCAACGCCCATTCCGCTTCTTTCGAGCCATCGACGGCGACGACGATCGTTTGGTAGGTCATGGTCATGTTCTCCCCTCCCTTTGGTTAAAAATGCTATCTCTATATATGGTATACCCATCGCCCTTTGACGAGAAACTAGGCCATATATTGAGATTTTGTGAACAGGGGAGGAAGAGCAATGGAAAAGCGGTATAACGACTGGCAGTACGATGAGGAAGAAGTGCGGACGATCACCGAGCAAATTACCGAGTCGTATGAAAGCGGCATTGTTGACGAGGATGAATCGTATTACGACCCGCGCCGCGAAGTCGGCGAATAACCATGGCGCCCATGCGCTATGGTTATTTTTTTGTATTCCCCCTTGTTTGTAGTAAAGTAAAAATGAGACCGCAAATCGCGACGAGGAGGGAGAAGGGTGCGGCATGCGTTGATCACGGCCGGAGCGAAAGGATTGGGGAGAAAGGTGACGGAGCTGTTGCTTGATCAAGGCTACTCGGTGACGGTGAACTACCGGAGCGATGAGCAGGCGGTGCGCTCGCTTGCCGAGAAGCACCGCAGCGCCGCCGACCGCCTTCAGTTTGTGAAAGGGGATGTGACGAGAAAAGAGGATTTGGAGCGGTTAGTGGATGCAGCCATGGAGCGGTTCGGCCGCATTGACTACCTTATTAACAACGCAGGCCCCTACATTTTCGAGCGGAAAAAGCTGGCCGATTATACGGAAGACGAATGGTACGAAATGATTGAAGGCAATTTGAGCTCGGTCTTCCATTTAGTGAGGCGGACGATCCCGATTATGCGAAAACAGCGGTTTGGCCGCATCATTACGTACGGATTTCAAGGAGCGGCGGACGCCCCGGGCTGGGTGCACCGCTCGGCGTTCGGCGCGGCGAAAGTCGGGCTTGTATCGCTGACGAAAACGATCGCCTTGGAAGAGGCAGAATATGGAATTACCGCCAATATGGTGTGCCCAGGCAACATTGTCGGCGATATGAAAGAAGCGGGGATCGCCGACGCCCGCGCGAGAAGGGATGCGGAAACGCCGGTCGGGCGCCCGGGCACAGGCGAAGATATCGCCCGCGTGATCGCGTTTTTATGCGAGGACGACTCGGATTTCATCACCGGCGCCATCATTGACGTCACCGGCGGAGCAAACGTCATTTACCGCCATCTTTTCCGTTGAGACCAGCGCCTCCTCCTTTTTCGTTTGCTTTTGCGCGAAACGGGGCACAATAAAAGGAGAAGCGGGAAGGAAAAAGGAGGAAATGTGATGAAGATCGGCATTCCAAAGGAGATCAAAAACAATGAAAACCGTGTCGCCATTACCCCGGCCGGCGTGATGACGCTCGTCAAAGAGGGGCATGACGTGTATGTGGAGATGGAAGCCGGCGCTGGGTCGGGGTTTTCCGATTCCGAGTATGAAAAAGCCGGGGCAGTGATCGTGCCGAACGCGGAAGATGCTTGGGCGGCGGAGATGGTGTTGAAAGTGAAAGAACCGCTGCCTGAGGAGTTCCGCTATTTCCGTCCTGGGCTTATTTTGTTTACGTATTTGCATTTGGCCGCGGACGAAGCGCTCACGAAAGCGCTCGTCGAACAAAAGGTGGTTGGCATCGCCTATGAGACGGTGCAGCTGGCGAACGGCTCGCTGCCGCTGTTGACGCCGATGAGTGAAGTCGCCGGCCGCATGTCCGTGCAAGTCGGCGCCCAGTTTCTTGAGAAGCCGCACGGCGGAAAAGGCATTTTGCTTGGCGGCGTGCCCGGAGTGCGGCGCGGCAAAGTGACGATCATCGGCGGCGGAACGGCGGGGACGAACGCGGCGAAAATCGCGGTCGGTCTCGGGGCAGACGTGACGATTTTGGACATTAACGCCGAGCGGCTGCGCGAGCTCGATGATTTGTTCGGCGACCACGTGACGACGCTCATGTCCAACTCGTACCATATCGCCGAGTGCGTGCGCGAATCGGATTTGGTCGTCGGCGCCGTCTTGATCCCGGGGGCGAAAGCGCCGAAGCTGGTGACGGAAGAGATGGTGCGCTCGATGACGCCGGGATCGGTGTTGGTCGACATCGCCATTGACCAAGGCGGCATTTTCGAAACGACCGACCGCGTCACGACGCATGACGATCCGACATACGTCAAGCACGGCGTCGTCCATTACGCCGTCGCCAACATGCCGGGTGCGGTGCCGCGTACGTCAACGTTTGCCTTGACGAATGTGACGATCCCATACGCCTTGCAAATCGCCAACAAAGGCTACCGCGCCGCGTGCTTGGATAACCCGGCGCTGTTAAAAGGGATCAACACGCTCGATGGGCACATCGTGTACGAAGCGGTCGCGGCGGCGCACAACATGCCGTATACGGATGTTCATTCGTTGTTGCACGGATGAAATCATGAAGATGGAGCCGCCTTGATGGCGATGAGAAAACAAAGCTGTCCGAATCGGCTTCGGGATCGATCCGGCGGACAGCTTTGTTCGTGCGCTTATTCGCAGAAGCTTTTGCCAATGGTTTTTCTCGTTATACAATGATCAATTCCTTCGAAAACGACGTCAACACCTCAACGCCGTTGTTCGTGACCGCGACATCGTCTTCAATGCGCACGCCGCCGATGGATGGGACGTAAATGCCCGGTTCGATCGTAAACACCATGCCGGGAGCGAGCGGGTCGGGGTTGGCGCCATGAAGCGATGGGTATTCGTGGATTTCGATTCCTAAGCCGTGCCCGACGCGGTGGGTGAAGTACGGGCCGTAGCCGGCTTGTTCGATGACGTTTCGAGCGGAGCGGTCGATCTCCTTCATCGCGGTTTGCGGGCGGCAGGCGTCGATCGCCGCCTGCTGGGCGCGCCGAACGGTATCGTACATGAGCCGCTGTTCGTCGCTTGCCGTCTGACAGACGACGGTGCGGGTAATGTCGGAGCAATACCCATCGACGATGACGCCCAAATCGAACAGCACGAAATCGCCCGGTGCGACCGCCGCCGTTCCCGGCACGCCGTGCGGGTCGGCTGATTTGGCGCCTGCAAGCACGGTCGTGGGAAACGACATCCCTTCAACGCCGAGTTTTTTCAGCTCATATTCAATGACGGCGACAAGTTCAAGCTCCGTCACGCCCGGGCGAATGGCCGAGACGCCGATTTCGACCGCTTTGTCGGCCAGCTCCGCCGCCTGGCGCAGCGCTTTCATTTCCTGCTCATCTTTGATCAGGCGAAGCTGGCGCAGCTTTTCTTCGGCATCGAGCCATTGGGCGTTCGGAAACAGCGCCGAGAGCCGCTCGAAACGGGCGAACGACAAATCGTTTTTTTCGACGGCAATCGAGACGGCCTTGACACCGCGCGCTTTGAGATGGCGCTCGATCTCTTCCCACGGGTCGGCGCTGTCGTCGTAGCCGATCACCGTATGCCCAAAGCCGCTCCGGCGGGCGCGCGGGACTTCCATTTGCGGGCAGACGAGCGCGGGCTCGCCGTCAGGAAAGACCAAAAGCGCCAGCAACCGTTCGTGCGGGTCGCACCGAAATCCGCTCAAATAAAACACGTTCGCACTTGACGTGACGAAGGCGAATGAACTATGTTGTTGTTGAAGCCAAGAGGAAAATGCTTGCAGCCGTTTGTTCATCGTCCCATTCCTTCCTTTTTTCACTGTTGTCCATTTTGAGCGTACCAAGAAACGGGCCGTTTGTAAATGGACAGGCAGGAAAAGAAGGAAATGGGCGAATGGCGGCGAATCATGGGAAGGGAAGGGGGAGATGTGACGATGAAAATCAGCTACCATGGCCATTCGGTTGTCCGCATTGAGACGAACGGAAAAACGATTTTGATCGACCCGTTCATCACCGGCAATGCGACGACCGATTTGAACGCGGCGGATGTGAAAGCGGATGTCATTTTGCTCACGCACGGACACGGGGATCATGTCGGCGATACGGTGGAGATCGCCAAGCGGAACAACGCCCTTGTCGTGGCCACATTTGAGCTGGCGACATATTTAAGCTGGCAAGGCGTCGAGACGTTTGGCATGAACATCGGCGGGGCGCGCGAATTTGACTTTGGCACGGTCAAGTTGACGCAGGCGTTCCACAGCTCCGGGTTTGTGACCGAGGACAAGCAAATCATTTATTTAGGCATGCCGACCGGCATTTTGTTCACGGCCGAAGGGAAAACGATCTACCATGCCGGCGACACCGGGCTGTTTTCCGACATGAAGCTGATCGGCGAGCGCCATAACATCGATGTCGCCTTTTTGCCGATTGGGGACAGCTTCACGATGGGGCCGGAAGACGCGGCCGTTGCCGCCGAGTGGCTCGGAGCGAAACTCGTCGTGCCGATCCATTACAACACGTTCCCGCCGATTGTCCAAGACCCCGAACGGTTCGTCTCGCTTCTACCGTCGGGTGTCGGCCGTGCTCTGAAGCCAGGCGAAAGCATCGAGCTGTAACAGCGGCGCCCTTCCCACTTTGGGAAGGGCGCTTTCTGATGGCCGGCGCGATCGTTGAATCCCCGCTGCTGAGCCCTGTATAATGAAAGTAACAATGCGTAAAGGGTGAAGACCGTTGGCGACCAAACATGAACAAATTTTAGAATACATCCACCGGCTGCCGATCGGCGAGAAAATTTCCGTCCGGCAGATCGCCAAGGAAATGGGCGTGAGCGAAGGAACGGCGTACCGAGCGATCAAAGATGCGGAGAACAAAGGATACGTAAGCACGATCGAGCGCGTCGGCACGATTCGGATCGAGAAAAAGCGGAAGGAAAACATTGAGAAGCTCACGTACGCTGAAGTCGTCAACATTGTCGACGGACAAGTGCTCGGCGGGCGGGAAGGGCTGCACAAGACGCTCAACCGCTTCGTCATTGGGGCGATGCAGCTGGAGGCAATGATGCGCTATACGGGTGCAGGGGATTTGCTTATCGTCGGCAACCGGACGAAGGCGCACGAACTGGCGCTTGAAGCCGGGGCGGCCGTGCTCATCACCGGCGGGTTTGACACGGCCGACCACGTGAAAAAGCTCGCCGATGAGCGGCAGCTGCCGATCATTTCGACGAGCTATGACACGTTTACGGTTGCGACGATGATCAACCGGGCGATTTATGACCAGCTGATCAAAAAGGAGATTGTGCTCGTTGAGGACATTGTCACCCCTGTCGAGAAAACAGCCTATTTATATACAGACGATCCCGTCGAGCGCTGGTATGCGCTAAATCGCGAGACGCGCCATACCCGGTTTCCGGTCGTCGACGACCAGTTGAAAGTGCAAGGCATTGTGACGGCAAAAGACGTGCTGGATGTCGACCGGCAGCTGCCGGTCGAAAAGGTGATGACGAAGCAGCCGATTACGGTGAACGGAAAAACATCGGTCGCATTTGCCTCGCACATCATGGTATGGGAAGGGATTGAACTGCTTCCGGTCGTTGATGACCATAACCGGCTGCAAGGGATCATCAGCCGCCAAGACGTGTTAAAAGCGCTGCAAATGGCGCAGCGCCAGCCGCAAGTCGGCGAGACGATCGATGACCTCGTCACCGCCCAGTTCCGCGAGTCAGGCGACAAAGAAACGCTGTTTCGCTGCACGATCACGCCGCAAATGACGAACTATTTAGGGACACTCTCGTACGGCGTGTTTACGACGATCGTCACCGAAGCGGCGGCGCGGATGCTGCGGGCGTACAAACGCGGCGATTTGGTGATGGAAAGCATTACGATTTATTTCATCAAGCCGGTGCAAATCGACACTACAGTCGACGTGCAGGCGAAGCTTTTAGAGCTCGGGCGCAAGTTCGGAAAAGTGGACGTCGAGGTGTACAATGAAGGCGCCATCGTCGGGAAGGCGATGATGATGTGCCAGCTGATCGACCGGTAATCGACAACGAAAAAAGGATGTCCGCCCTTTGTTGCTGGACATCCTTTCCCTTTCGCTGTGAACGGTTATGGTCAGCTTTGTTTCGCCGCTTTTTCCGCCTCTTCGATCGCCTGCGGCAGATAGCAGCGGTAGGCGCGGCAGCCGGCCCAGACGCTGCCGGCGCCTAGGGCGATAAAGATGGAGGAGATGATATAGGTGACAGTTGTCTGATACAAAAACAATTGGTTGACTCCGAACAAGGCGACAAACAGCCCGAGCGCCATGCTCGATTTCGCCGAGAGGAAGCGGCGCTCCATCGGGCGCTGCGAGCGAACGTAGCGGATTTTATAATAGACGTAAAACGAAAAGGAAAATATAATGAAAATAACCAATACGGGCATGCTGGCTCCCTCCGTAGTCCGTTTCTTTTTCCATTGTACATAGAAGCGCGGAAAAATGCCAGCGGTTGAAAATGACAAGCCATAAAAAGGGGACGAAGTGATGAAAGACGTTTGCCGGGACATTCTTGAAACGATTCGCCAATTTGATACGATCATCATCCATCGCCACGTGCGCCCGGACCCGGACGCGTACGGGTCGCAAGGCGGGCTGGCGGCGCTGCTTCGGGCGTCGTTTCCGGAAAAACAAGTGTATGCGGTGGGGACGGATGATCCATCGTTGTCATTTTTACGTCAAATGGATGTCATTGACGATGGCGCCTATGAACAGGCGCTCGTGATTGTCTGTGACACGGCGAACGAAGAGCGGATTTGTGACAGCCGCTACCGGCTCGGGCGGAAGCTGATCAAAATCGACCACCATCCGAACGATACGCCGTACGGCGACATCATGTGGGTTGACACCGACGCCAGCTCGACGAGCGAAATGATTTACGAACTGTATTTGGCCGGCAAAGACGACGGGCTGACGATGACCGCCGAGGCGGCGCGCCTGATTTACGCCGGCATTGTCGGCGACACGGGCCGTTTTTTGTTTCCGCGCACGAGCGAAAAAACGTTTCGCTATGCCGGAGAGCTCATTTCGTACGGCTTTTCGCTGACGGAATTGTATGACGGGCTGTACCGGACGAGCCTGCCGCTCGCCCGTTTGAGCGGTTATGTGCTGTCGAATTTCACGATCGATGAAGGAGTGGCGGCGGTGAAAATGCCGCGGGCGCTGCTCGAAGAATACGGCGTCACCCCGCTTGAAGCGTCGCAGCTTGTCGGGCTGCTCGGCAACATTGATGGCATCATCGCCTGGGTGTTTTTCGTTGAGGAGGAGAAGGAGATTCGCGTGCGTTTTCGTTCGAAAGGGCCGGTCATCAATGTCGTCGCCAAGCGGCATGGCGGCGGCGGCCATCCGCTGGCGGCCGGCGCGTCGATCGCTTCATGGGAAGAAGCCGACCGCATTGTTGAAGAGGTGAGAGCCGTTTGCCGGGCGGAACGGTAACAGAAGGGGGCGAGAAGGGCGTCATGCGGCGCCGCCCCCTCTTTTGCCGCCTGATGCAGCGTCCGGCGCTCTTGTCGGCGTCGGGGTGTCGGTTTGTTTTGGCTTTTCTCGTTTGTCGGCTGCATGGCGTGTTAAGGGAGCGGCTTCAATTTCACTTCCACAGCCAAAAGGGTGAAAATGGTGAGCGTATGAATTTCCAGCCGGTACTCTTTTTCGTGGATCGTATACGTTTTGTTTTCAATTGCCCGCTTGATCAGCTCGCGGCTGTTGTACACCGTTTCAATATCTTTGGTGATTAAATGGGACAAATCTTCTTTCACACTGTCTTCGATGCGGAACGCTGTGTACGAATCAAGCTTGTATTGCTCGGCGTTGACAAGATGGACGGACACGTCCTGCACGGTCAGCTTTTTTTTCATTTCTTTGTTGTAATGGATATAGTCTTCTTGCCAAATGCGAATTTCATTTTGCAAGTCGGCGATCTGCTCGTTCAGCTCATTGACGTGCCGCACCTGCTTTTCCTGCAGGACGCCGAAAATGTACAAAAAGACAAACCAGCTGATGAGCGCCCCAATCGCTACGCCGGCGAAAAAACGCTGCCATGACGGATATTGGTAATACGGAGGAATTCTCATGGCGAAATGTGCTCCTGTGTCAGCCACGTAATGATCGCCACTCCTGTTTGCGCGCCGCCCATGGCGGACAAAATGAGCAAAAACTGCCGCACAATGTCTTTTGTTTCCCCGAGAAACAGCCCTCGCTCGACGACGTAAAACGTATCAAACGTTCCGCCGATGGCGGCGACGACCGCCCAAATGCGCAAGTCGCCGGCAAACCGGTACATGGCCGTCAGCGGCTGGCCGCCGCTCAAAAATGCGCCGAGCGCGCCGATGATGGCGCCGCCAAGCAACACGCCGACCGCGATAAAATAGCTTTGGATCAACGCCGGCAAAAACGCTGCTTTTTCGTCCATCGTTTCCCCGCCCTTTCTTTCTCTTTTACTATGTATATCAACGAATGGGACGGAGCATGCAGCCAATGGAAAAGTTTTCGTCCGCAGACGGATGAATAAGGGAGGGCTGTCTATGACGTTTGTGCACTTGCATGTGTCAAGCGGCTATAGTTTGTTTCAAAGCACGGCCACCGTGGAAGCGCTGGCGGCCAAGGCGAAACAGCTCGGCTGCCCCGCCTTGGCGTTGACCGACCGCAACGTGCTGTATGGCGCTCTGCCCTTTTACAAGGAGTGCCAGCGCCATGGCATCCGTCCGATCATCGGCGTGACGGCCGATATTGCTCTCAGCGGGGACGGCGCCTATCCGCTCGTGCTGTTGGCCGCCAATGAGGAAGGGTACCACCATGTAATTGAAATCAGCACGATGATCCAAATGGGCGAAGAAAAGCAGATCGATGAAGACGCCCTCCGCCGGTTGAGCGGTGGAATTGTCGCCATCACCCCGGGGGCTGAAGGGCGGGTCGAGTCGTTGCTGGCCGCCGGGGAATGGCAGCAGGCGAAAGCGGTGCTCGCCCGCTATCAACAGCTGTTTCCTGGCTGTTTGTATGTGGCTGTCCAGCGCGGCGAGCGGACGCGCGCACCGTACGAAGGAGCGTTGCGGCAGTTGGCGGAAGAAGCCGGGGTTCCGGTCGTGGCGACGAATGACGTCCGTTATGTTGAGCGCGGCGACGCCGCAGCGTGGCGCTGCCTGCAGGCGATCAGGCTCGGCGTGCCATTTGCTGACGTCCAAGAGGATGGCGGCCGTTATTTGGCGGCGCCGGATGAGATGGCGCGCCGGTTTGCCGACTTGCCAGAAGCGCTTGAGAACAGCGCGGCGATCGCTGATCGGTGCGAACTGCACATCCCGTTTGGCGGCTGGCGGCTGCCGAAATTTCCGGTGCCTGACGGCGAGACGGCGGACGGGTATTTACGCCGTCTGTGCGAACAAGGGCTCGCCCGCCGTGTGCCGGGCGCCGATGAGCGTTACTGGAAGCGTCTGCGGCATGAGCTTGATGTCATTCAGGCAATGCGCTTTAGCGATTATTTTTTGATTGTCGCCGATGTGGTTGCCTACGCCCGCCAACGTGGCATTCTCATCGGACCGGGCCGCGGTTCGGCGGCCGGCTCGCTCGTCGCCTATGCTTTGGCTATTACCGATGTCGATCCGATCCAATACGGGCTGTTGTTTGAGCGGTTTTTGAATCCGGAGCGGGTGTCGGTGCCGGATATTGATCTTGATTTTCCCGATGACCGGCGCGAAGAAATGATTCGCTATGCGGCGGACAAATACGGGCGCGACCGCGTCGCGCAAATCATTACGTTTGGGACGTTCGGCGCCAAGTCGGCGCTGCGCGAGACGGCGAAAGCGCTCGGCATTCCCGGGCGCGAGGCGGAGCGGGTTGTGTCGCTTTTGCCGGATAAACAAGGGGTGACGATCCGCCAATGGCGCAGCGAGTCGACCGCGTTCCGCCGCGCCGCCGAAACGGTGCCGGACGGCAAGCAGTGGCTGGATATCGCGCAAACGCTCGAAGGGCTGCCGCGCCATACATCGATTCACGCGGCTGGCGTCATCATCAGCCCTGAGCCGCTTGTGCGCCAAGTCCCGTTGCAGCCAAGCCATGGCGAATGGCCGCTCACGCAATACGCCATGGGGTCGCTCGAGGCGCTCGGCCTTCTCAAAATGGATTTTCTCGGCTTGCGCACGTTGACGCTGCTCGGGCAAATGGTGCGTCTCATCGAACGGCAGACAGGAAAGCCGTTTGATGTGCGTCGCGTTCCGCTTGACGACGAAAAAACGTATGCGCTCCTGAGCGCCGGAGAGACAAACGGCATTTTTCAGCTTGAATCAAGCGGAATGAAGCGTGTGCTTGCGGAATTGCGGCCGTCGGAGCTGGAAGACTTGGTCGCTGTCAACGCCTTGTACCGGCCGGGGCCGATGGACATGATTCCTGCTTATATCCGGCGCAAGCGCGGAGACGAGGCGATTTCGTATATCCATCCTGACCTTGAGCCGATTTTGGCGCCGACTTACGGAGTGCTGATCTACCAAGAGCAAATTATGCAAATCGCCGCCCGCATGGCTGGGTTTTCGCTCGGACAAGCGGACGTGCTCCGGCGGGCGGTGGCGAAAAAAGAGAAGGCGCGTCTCACTGAACAGCGGGAGGCGTTTGTCGCCGGCTGCACGGCGAACGGCTATCCAAAGGAAGTTGCCGAGGAATTGTACCGGCATATCGTCCGCTTCGCCGATTACGGCTTCAACCGGAGCCACGCGGTCAGCTATGCGCTGTTGTCGTATGCGATGGCCTACATTAAAGCCCACTATCCGCTTTGTTTTTACGCGGCCATGCTCTCGGGCGCTTCCGGCGACCGGGAAAAAACGGCTCTTTACGCTAGCGAAGCAGCGCAAAAAGGGATTCCGCTGCTGCCGCCATCCGTCAACCGGAGCGGCTATCGGTTTGCGATCGAAGGCAAGGCGATCCGCACCGGGCTGGCGGCGGTGAAACATGTCGGCACAGCGGCGAGGCTCATCATCGAAGAGCGTCGGGAGCGCGGACCGTTTGCTGATTTTTTCGATTTCGCCATCCGCCTGTTGCCGAAAGGATTGCCGCGCCCGGCGCTTGAGGCGCTCGTTTTGGCCGGCGCGTTTGATGAAATGGACGGGGAGCGGGCTTCGCTTTTAGCGAGCATTGACGTGGCGGTCGAACACGTGCAATTGGTCGGGCCGTACTTGGACACAGGCGGATTGTCGCTGAAGCCGAAATACATGGATGCCCCCCCGCTGCCGCCGGATGAGCGGCGGAAACGGGAAAAAGAGTTGCTCGGGTTTGCCGTCACCCCGCATCCGGCCGCGGTCTGCCGCCCGCTGTTTCAAGCGGCCCGGGCGGTGCCGATTGCCGAAATGCACGGTTCGGCGGCCGTGGTCGGCGGCTATGTGGCCAAACAGCGGAAAACGAGAACGAAACGGGGGGAGGAAATGGCGTTTGTGACAATCAGCGATGAAAGCGGGGAAGTGGAGGCGGTCGCCTTTCCGTCCATTTATGCCCGCGCCTCCGATGAGCTGGCGGAAGGAAACTTTGTGTTGCTTTTTGGAACGGTCGACCGGCGCGCAGGCAGGCGACAGCTCATCATCCGCCGCGCCGGCCTCCTGCCCGTGTCGGCGCTATACATTAACGCGAGCCGGGCCGATGAGGCCAAATTGTCCAAGCTGAAACAGCTGCTTGAGCAGCAGCGCGGCGCTACGCCGGTCTATTTGTATGACGAAGCGAAGCGGACGCTTCTCCGTCTTCCGGAGCAGTACGCCGTCGCGCTCACAGCGCCGCTTGTCGATGGGCTGCTCGCCTTATTCGGCTTCGGGCGCATTGCTGTGAAATAACTTCCCCTTTACTATTTCGCTATTTTATTATATCGTATAACCATTAGGTGGTCAGACCAGTGCGTCTGGCTGCGGTTGAACGGCATGCCGCCCACGCATGGAGTATGGCATGAACCGAAAAGGAGGGGTCTCCGTTCAACGATGAAAAAGTGTACGCCGAGACGTTGAAGCATATCCATCGTCTCGTTGTCGAGGATGGCCTTGTCCCGGGCGACAAGCTGCCGTCAGAACGCGAGCTGGCCGAGCGGCTCGGCGTCGGCCGCTCGTCGGTGCGCGAGGCGCTGCGGGCGCTTGAGTTTCTCGGCCTGATTGAGACGCGGCGCGGCGAAGGGACCTACTTGTGCGAGGTCGGCGGACATCAGCTGATTGAGTTGCTGGCGATGTTTTTGCTTGAAAATGAACGGGCGAAAGCGGATTTGGCGGAAACGAAATGGCTGATCGAACGGCTGCTGCTCGAGCTCGCTTGCCTCCGCTGCAGTGAAGATGCGCTGGAGAGGCTGGAAAAAACCGTTCGCCAAAAACCGACTGATTTCACGCCGTTTTTTCAGGCGGTTGCTGAGGCGGCTGACAACTACTTGCTCATCCGCATTTGGCGGGCGCTGTCTGGGTTTGCCTCCGCCTGTGCGCCCGACCGGCCGCTTGCCGACTCGTTTTATGACCAGCTGTTAGCAGCATTGAAAAAACGCGATCCGGCTGAAGCCGCTGCTGTCTGGGAGAGGCACCGGCCTTCGCCGTTGTCGAAACAGAACTGACACCGTTTGACAAACAACCGCTTGCATTTTCGATAAAGTAGTAGAGAGGCGAAAACGCAAAGGAGGAGCTCCCTCGTGTGGAAAGATTTATTTGCCAAAAAGAAGAAGTATGCGTCTCTTCCTTCCGAGCAAGTGAGGCATGAGGTGCCGGAAGGCGTGATGACGAAATGCCCGCAATGCAAAAAAATTATGTATACAAAAGAGTTGGTGAAAAATTTGCGCGTTTGCCTAAGCTGCGGCTACCATCATCCGATGCCGGCGCGCGAACGGATCGAGAGCGTGCTGGATGACGGCAGCTTTCGCGAATATGATGCCGATATGATTTCTGTCAACCCGCTCGGGTTTCCGGGCTACATAGAAAAACTCGAGGAAGACCGGCGCAAGTCGGGATTGAACGAGGCGGTCGTGACCGGCGAAGGGACGCTTGACGGCCATCCGCTCGTCATCGCGGTCATGGATTCCTCGTTTCGCATGGGCAGCATGGGCTCTGTTGTCGGCGAAAAAATCACCCGTGCAGTCGAACAAGCGCACGATAAAGGCGTGCCGTTTCTCATTTTTACCGCTTCCGGCGGCGCCCGCATGCAAGAAGGGGTGTTAAGCTTGATGCAAATGGCGAAAACGAGCGCGGCGCTCAAACGGTTCAGCAGCGACGGCGGCTTGTTCATTTCCGTCATGACCCATCCGACAACGGGCGGCGTATCGGCGAGCTTCGCCTCGCTTGGCGATTACAACTTCGCTGAACCTGGCGCGCTCATCGGCTTCGCCGGCCGCCGCGTCATCGAACAGACGGTGCGCGAAGAGCTGCCGGAAGATTTTCAGACGGCGGAGTTTTTGTTAAAGCACGGTCAGTTGGATGCCGTCATTCACCGCCATGAGCTGAAAGAGACGCTGGCGGTCGTGCTTCGCATTCACGCGGGAGGAGGGGAATCAGGATGGTGGCGGAATTAGAATTCGAAAAGCCGCTTGTCGAGCTGCGCCGCAAAATTCAAGAGCTGAGAGAGTTTATGAAAACGGCCGATGTCGACTTGTCGGCGGAAATCGAGAAACTGGAGGCGCGCCTCGCCAAGCTGGAAAACGACGTGTATGCCAATTTGACGCCGTGGGACCGCGTGCAAATCGCCCGCCATCCGCAGCGGCCGACGACGCTCGATTACATCGAGCGGCTGTTTGCGAATTTTCTGGAATGCCATGGCGACCGCTGCTTTGGCGACGATGAGGCGATCGTCGGCGGCATCGCCGAATATGACGGGCTGCCGGTGACAGTCATTGGCCACCAGCGCGGCAAAGATACGAAAGAAAATTTGCGCCGCAACTTCGGCATGCCGCACCCGGAAGGCTACCGGAAGGCGCTGCGGCTCATGAAGCAGGCAGAAAAGTTTTCGCGGCCGATCATCTGCTTTATCGACACGAAAGGCGCCTATCCGGGCAAATCGGCCGAAGAGCGCGGGCAAAGCGAAGCGATCGCCCGCAACTTGTTTGAAATGGCAGGGCTCACCGTGCCGGTCGTCTGCATCGTCATCGGCGAAGGCGGAAGCGGCGGGGCGCTCGCCCTTGGCGTCGGCAATCATATTCATATGCTTGAAAATTCCACGTACTCGGTCATTTCGCCGGAAGGGGCGGCTGCCATTTTGTGGAAGGATGCGTCATTGGCGCAACGGGCGGCGGAAACGATGAAAATTACCGCTCACGACTTAAAAGCGCTCGGCGTCATTGACGAAATCATTCCGGAAGTGAAAGGCGGCGCCCACCGCAACGCTGACGAGCAGGCAAAGGAAATGGACCGCGTGCTGCGCCGATCGTTGAAAGAGTTGTTGGCGCTTGACGGCGAGGCGCTCGTCCGGCAGCGCTATGAAAAATTTAAACAAATCGGCCAAGTGTCGTTTTTGCAGGAAACGATTCGGGCAAGATAAGGAAAAAGCTGTCTCGACTTTCGGGGCAGCTTTGTTCTGTCCATGAAAAAATTCTGTTCATGTAAGCCGTTTCAACAAGGCGTCGCTGTTGTGTTCCGCCCATGTTCATGGTACATTAGGGTTGTTCAAGAGCGACAGATGTATGAGGTCGGACGTGTTGAATTTGATGCAAATGAGGTGGAATGAGTGAAACGCATTGGTGTGTTGACAAGCGGCGGCGACTCGCCGGGCATGAATGCGGCCATTCGCGCGGTTGTCCGCAAAGCGATTTACCACGGGGTGGAAGTGTACGGCGTTTATCACGGGTATGCCGGGCTGATCGCCGGCAACATCAAAAAGCTGGAAGTCGGCGATGTCGGGGATATTATCCACCGCGGCGGCACGATACTCTATACGGCCCGCTGCCCGGAATTTAAGACGGAAAAAGGGCAGAAAAAAGGAATCGAACAGCTGAAAAAGCACGGCATTGAAGGGCTGGTCGTCATCGGCGGCGACGGGTCGTACCAAGGGGCGAAAAAACTGACCGAGCACGGCTTTCCGTGCGTCGGCGTGCCGGGAACGATCGACAACGACATTCCGGGCACCGATTTTACGATCGGGTTTGACACGGCGCTCAATACGGTCATTGACGCCATCGACAAAATCCGCGACACGGCGACGTCGCACGAGCGGACGTACGTCATTGAAGTGATGGGCCGCCATGCCGGCGACATCGCCTTATGGTCGGGGCTGGCCGGCGGGGCGGAAACGATTTTAATTCCGGAAGCCGATTATGATATGAACGACGTCATCGCCCGCTTAAAACGCGGCCATGAGCGCGGCAAAAAACATAGCATCATCATCGTGGCGGAAGGGGTCGGAAGCGGCGTCGACTTCGGCCGGCAAATCCAAGAAGCGACCGGCTTTGAGACGCGCGTGACGGTGCTTGGCCACGTGCAGCGCGGCGGGTCGCCGACGGCGTTTGACCGCGTGCTCGCGAGCCGCCTCGGCGCCCGGGCGGTCGAGCTGCTGCTTGAAGGAAAAGGCGGGCGCTGCGTCGGCATCCAAAACAACCAGCTCGTCGACCATGACATCGCGGAGGCGCTGGCCAACAAACATACGATCGATCAGCGGATGTACGCATTGTCGAAAGAATTGTCCATTTAAGTCCCGAGGGGAAAGGAAGAAGACACGATGAAGCGGAAAACGAAAATCGTCTGCACGATCGGGCCGGCAAGCGAGAGCGTGGACAAGCTCGTGCAGCTGATGGAAGCAGGAATGAACGTGGCGCGCCTGAACTTTTCGCACGGCGATCATGAAGAGCACGGGCGGCGCATCGCCAACATTCGCGAAGCGGCGAAACGAACGGGCCGAACGGTCGCCATTTTGCTTGACACGAAAGGGCCGGAAATCCGGACGCACAATATGGAAAACGGCGCCATTGAGCTGAAGGAAGGGGCAAAGCTCGTCATTTCGATGAGCGAAGTGCTCGGCACGCCGGAAAAAATTTCGGTCACGTACCCGGGGTTGATCGACGATGTGTCCGTCGGCGCGAAAATTTTGCTTGACGACGGGCTCATCGGCCTGGAAGTCAACGCGGTCGACAAGCAAGCGGGAGAAATCGTCACGACCGTGTTAAACGGCGGCGTGTTGAAAAACAAAAAAGGAGTCAATGTGCCGGGTGTCAAAGTCAACTTGCCGGGCATCACCGAGAAAGACCGGGCTGACATTTTGTTTGGCATCCGCCAAGGGATCGATTTCATCGCCGCCTCGTTTGTGCGCCGGGCGTCCGATGTGCTGGAGATCCGCGAGCTGCTTGAGGCGCATGACGCCCTCCATATCCAAATTATCGCCAAAATTGAAAACGAAGAAGGCGTCGCCAACATTGACGAAATTTTAGAAGCCGCCGACGGCCTGATGGTGGCGCGCGGCGATTTGGGCGTGGAAATTCCGGCTGAGGAAGTGCCGCTCATTCAAAAACTGCTCATTAAAAAGTGCAACATGCTCGGCAAGCCGGTCATTACGGCGACGCAAATGCTCGATTCGATGCAGCGCAATCCGCGTCCGACGCGGGCGGAGGCGAGCGACGTCGCCAACGCCATTTTTGACGGCACCGACGCCGTCATGCTTTCCGGGGAAACGGCGGCCGGCCAGTATCCGGTCGAAGCGGTGAAAACGATGCACCAAATCGCGCTCCGCACCGAACAGGCGCTTGAGCACCGCGACATTTTGTCCCAACGCACAAAAGAAAGCCAAACGACGATCACCGACGCCATCGGGCAGTCGGTCGCCCACACCGCGCTCAACTTGGATGTGGCGGCGATCGTGACGCCGACCGTGAGCGGAAAAACGCCGCAAATGGTGGCGAAGTATCGCCCGAAAGCGCCGATTATTGCCGTGACGTCAAATGAAGCGGTATCGCGCCGGTTGGCGCTTGTATGGGGCGTGTATACGAAAGAAGCGCCGCATGTGAACACGACGGACGAAATGCTCGATGTCGCCGTCGATGCGGCGGTGCGCTCCGGGTTGGTGAAGCACGGCGACTTGGTCGTCATCACGGCTGGCGTGCCGGTCGGCGAAACGGGTTCGACGAACTTAATGAAGGTGCACGTTATCAGCGATCTTCTCGCCAAAGGGCAAGGCATCGGCCGCAAATCGGCGTTTGGCAAGGCGGTCGTCGCCAAAACGGCGGAAGAGGCGCGGCAAAAAATGACAGACGGCGGCATTTTAGTCACCGTCAGCACCGATGCCGACATGATGCCGGCGATTGAAAAAGCGGCGGCGATCATTACGGAAGAGGGCGGATTGACAAGCCATGCCGCGGTCGTCGGCTTAAGCCTTGGCATTCCGGTCGTCGTCGGAGTGGAAAACGCCACGAGCGTGTTTAAAGACGGGCAGGAAATTACGGTTGACGGCGGGTTCGGGGCCGTCTACCGCGGCCATGCAAGCGTGTTGTAACGCGGACCAAAACAGCCTTGGCCAGTGCGCCAAGGCTGTTTTTTTACGAAGCCGGCTTGCCGACGATAAAGCGCCAAATGTCGCGGAAGACGTTGGCGCTGTGGAGCGTGCGGATGATGACGAGCGCGACCGGACCGGCGATGAGGCCGAGAAAGCCGATCAGCTTAAAGCCGACAAACAAGGCGATGAGCGTCGCGAGCGGGTCGAGCCCGATCGAGGAGGAGAGCACTTTCGGCTCCATAATTTGCCGCTGGACGAGAACGACGATATACAAAACGCCGAGCCCGATCGCAAACGGGATGTCGCCGCTGATGGCGGCGTAAATGATCCAAGGCACGAAGACGATGCCGGTCCCCAGGTAGGGCAAAATATCGACAAACCCGATGATCAACGCGATCGTAATCGCGTAATCGACGCGCAAAATGAGCAGGCCGATCAACACGATGACCGTCGTAATCGAAATGAGCGTCGCCTGCGCTTTAATAAAGCCAAACAACGCCCGCTTCAAATCCAAAAACACCGTTTTTCCGCTCGTGCGGGCTTTCGCCGGCAGCCAACGCTGCGCCATCCGCATTAAGCGGTGCCAGTCTTTGCTGATGAAAAACGTCGCCAAGAGCGAAAAAATAAACACGGTCGCCGCGTTCGGCAGCCAGGCGATGAGCTGGGGAATGTTTTGCAGCACGCGCTGAATGAATTCGCCGACCGTCGTCGCGATTTGCGTTCCGACCGCCTGAATGTTTTGCATGATCGTATCTTGTTGATCGGCGTTCAAGCTTTTAAACAAGACGGCCAAGTCTTGGTAAAGCGGGATGAGCTGATTGGCGGCAAACGATTCGATGTACGCGACGAGCGCCTGGAATTTTTCCGGCACCACATTGGCCAAATATTGCGTTCCCGAAACGATCTCGGCGATCAACAGCGTCACCAGCCCGGCGACAGCGGCGAACAAGACGATGAGCGTGGCGCTGACCGCGAGCCAGCGCGGCATTTTCACCTTTCGCTCCAACAAGTCGACGACCGGGTTGATGAGAAAGGCGATGAAAAAGGCAATGATAAACGGGTACGTCAATGTTGCGGCATAGTAGGCGGCGGCAGCGCCGAACGCAACGATCGCGATGACGATGAGAAAACGCAAAAAGCGGTCAACATATATTCGGGACAATGTTTCACCCCCACTCGTTTTCCATACTGATATATTACATGTTTCTTTACGAAGAAGCAAAAAGACAAGTTTCAGAGGAAAGGGCGAACAATCATGAACGAACCCGTCTTGTTTTTGCTCGGGCTGCTTTTGGTCGGCCTATTGGCGAAAAACAAATCATTTATTGCCGCGATTGTCGTGCTGCTTGCCATTAAACTCGCCGGCCTCGATCAGCGGCTGCTCCCGTTGATCCATGCCAAAGGCCTCAACTGGGGCATTACGCTCATTACGATCGCCGTGCTGGCGCCCATTGCCTCCGGGGAGATCGGCCTTAAGCAGCTTGCCGGCTCGCTGCAATCGTTGGCGGCCTGGGTGGCGCTTTTATCTGGCATTCTTGTTGCGTTGATCGCGAAAGGGGGCGTGACGCTTTTGGCGAATGACCCACATATCACCGCGGCGCTTGTGTTTGGCACGGTCATTGCGGTGTCGCTGTTTCACGGGGTGGCGGTCGGTCCGTTGATCGGCGCGGGGATTGCCTATATGGTCATAAAAATGGTAGAATATTTTTGAACTGGGGCGGGGAACGTTATTCTTATGTAATGTCTTTTGCCAGGACGATACATTTCCGTTCACAAAAGTCTGATAATTGTTTATAATAGTAGGCGTAAGCTAGTTTTCGGGTCAAGCGGCGCCCCCCCGCCACAGCGCGGCGGCATCCGCGCGGTGATGTAAGCACTTTCGAGAGCGTGCGCTTGTTTTTTGCGTCTGTTTCGAGCAAGCGCTCACCGGCCGTAAAGCGGCAAGCAGGAACGAGGAACTATAAAGAAAAGGGGAGATTGACATGACGGTAACCCGCGGCTTGGAAGGAGTTGTAGCGACAACCTCTAGCATCAGCTCAATCATCGACGATACATTGACGTATGTCGGCTATGACATCGACGATTTGGCCGAAAACGCTTCCTTTGAAGAAGTCATTTATTTGCTTTGGCACCGCGAGCTGCCCACGAAAGAACAGCTCGAGGAGCTGAAACAGCAATTGGCGGAAAATGCCGACATCCCGCGCGAGATCATCGAACACTTCAAGCTCTATCCGATTGAGAACGTGCATCCGATGGCCGCGCTGCGCACTGCCGTCTCGCTTCTTGGCCTGTACGACGAAGAAGCGGACGTGATGACGAAAGAAGCGAACTACCGGAAAGCGATCCGCCTGCAGGCGAAAATTCCGACGATTGTCACTGCCTTCGCCCGCGTGCGCAAAGGGTTGGAACCGGTTGCGCCGCGCAAAGATTTGAGCTTTGCCGCCAATTTCTTGTACATGCTGACCGGCAAAGAACCAGACGACATCGCCACGGAAGCGTTCAACAAGGCGCTCGTGCTGCACGCCGACCATGAGTTGAACGCGTCGACGTTTACGGCGCGCGTCTGCGTAGCCACGCTGTCCGATATTTATTCCGGCATCACGGCGGCGATCGGCGCGTTGAAAGGACCGCTTCACGGCGGGGCGAACGAAGCGGTGATGAAAATGTTGACGGAAATCGGCACGGTCGACAACGTCGAGCCGTACATCCGCACGAAGCTCGCCAACAAAGAAAAAATTATGGGCTTCGGTCATCGCGTCTATCGGAAAGGCGACCCGCGCGCCAAGCACTTGAAGAAAATGTCGGAAAAACTGACGAAGCTCGTCGGCGAACCGCACTGGTACGAAATGTCGACGAAAATCGAGGAAATTGTCACGTCGGAAAAAGCGCTGCCGCCGAACGTTGACTTTTATTCCGCTTCGGTTTACCATTGTTTAGGAATCGATCATGATTTGTTTACGCCGATTTTTGCCGTGAGCCGGACATCGGGATGGTTGGCTCACATCTTGGAACAATACGACAACAACCGTCTCATCCGTCCGCGCGCTGAGTACACCGGCCCAGGCAAGCGGGCGTACGTGCCGATCGACGAGCGCGGCTGAAACAAGTGGACAAGCGCGGCTGAAACAAGTGGACAAGGCGGTGAAGGCGAGCCTTCACGCCTTTTCAATAAAAAACTGGCATTGGGGGTTTTACTCGTGACGCAAGGGGAAAAAATTACTGTCACCAATGGTGTGCTCAATGTTCCGAACAACCCGATCATTCCGTTTATTGAAGGGGATGGAACCGGCCCGGACATTTGGGCGGCCGCTTCGCGCGTGCTGGAAGCAGCGGTGGAAAAAGCGTACAAAGGTGAGAAAAAAATCGTCTGGAAGGAAGTGCTCGCTGGTGAAAAAGCGTACAAGCTGACGGGCAGCTGGCTTCCGGATGAAACGCTTGAGACGATCCGCGAATACATAATCGCCATTAAAGGGCCGTTGACGACGCCGGTCGGCGGCGGCATCCGTTCGCTCAACGTCGCGCTCCGCCAAGAGCTCGACCTGTTTGTCTGCCTGCGTCCGGTCCGCTACTTTCCTGGCGTTCCGTCGCCGGTCAAACGTCCGGAAGACACCGATATGGTCATTTTCCGGGAAAACACGGAAGACATTTACGCCGGCATTGAATACGCCAAAGGAACGCCGGAAGTGAAAAAAGTGATCGACTTCTTGCAAAACGAAATGGGCGTGCGCAAAATCCGTTTCCCGGAAACGTCCGGCATCGGCATTAAGCCGATTTCCGAACAAGGGACGAAACGGCTTGTGCGCGCGGCGATCAACTATGCGATCGAACACGGCCGCAAGTCGGTGACGCTCGTCCATAAAGGGAACATTATGAAGTTCACGGAAGGCGCGTTTAAAAACTGGGGCTATGAGCTTGCCGAACAAGAATTCGGCGATAAAGTGTTCACGTGGGCGCAATACGATCGGATCGTCGAAGCCGAGGGCAAAGAGGCGGCGAACAAAGCGATGGCGGAAGCGGAAGCGTCCGGCAAAATCATTATCAAAGATGTCATCGCCGACATCTTCCTGCAACAAATTTTGACGCGTCCGCGCGAATTTGACGTCATCGCGACGATGAACTTAAACGGCGACTACATTTCCGATGCGCTGGCCGCTCAAGTCGGCGGCATCGGCATCGCGCCGGGGGCCAACATCAACTACGAAACCGGCCACGCCATTTTCGAGGCGACGCACGGCACGGCGCCGAAATACGCCGGTCTTGACAAAGTCAATCCGTCGTCCGTCATTCTCTCGGGCGTCATGATGTTTGAGCATCTTGGTTGGAACGAAGCAGCGAAATTGATCATCAAAGCGATGGAGAAAACCATCGCCGCGAAAATCGTCACGTATGACTTCGCCCGCCTGATGGAAGGGGCAACCGAAGTGAAATGTTCGGAATTTGCTGATGCGCTCATCCGCAATATGGACTAACCTTTGAAGGAAAGGGATGGCAAACGATGGCGATGAAACGGAAAAAAATCTCGGTGATCGGCGCCGGATTCACGGGGGCGACGACAGCGTTCCTGCTGGCGCAAAAAGAGCTTGGCGACATCGTATTGGTCGATATTCCGCAGTTGGAAAATCCGACGAAAGGGAAGGCGCTTGACATGCTCGAGTCGAGCCCGGTGCTCGGCTTTGACGCCAACATTATCGGTACGTCGGATTATGCCGACACGGCCGATTCCGACATCGTCGTCATTACGGCCGGCATCGCCCGCAAACCGGGGATGAGCCGCGACGACTTGGTGACGACGAACCAAAAAATTATGAAACAAGTGACGAAAGAAGTCGTCAAATACTCACCAAACTGCTACATCATCGTCCTGACGAACCCGGTCGATGCGATGACGTACACGGTCTTCAAAGAGTCCGGCTTTCCGAAAAACCGCGTCATCGGTCAGTCGGGGGTGTTGGACACGGCGCGCTTCCGCACGTTCGTCGCCCAAGAGCTGAACATTTCGGTGAAAGATGTCACCGGCTTCGTGCTGGGCGGCCATGGCGATGACATGGTGCCGCTCGTCCGCTACTCGTACGCCGGCGGCATTCCGCTCGAGAAGCTCATTCCGAAAGACCGTTTGGACGCCATCGTTGAGCGGACGCGCAAAGGCGGCGGCGAGATCGTCAACTTGCTCGGCAACGGCAGCGCCTACTACGCGCCGGCCGCCTCGCTCGTCGAAATGGTCGAAGCGATTTTGAAAGACCAGCGCCGCATTTTGCCGGCGATCGCCTACCTTGAGGGCGAGTACGGCTATGAAGGGATTTACCTGGGAGTGCCGACGATCTTGGGCGGCAACGGCATCGAGAAAGTGATCGAGCTCGAGCTGACCGAAGATGAAAAAGCGGCGCTGGCCAAATCGGTCGAATCGGTCAAAAACGTCATGCGCGTGTTGGAATAACGAAAAGGCAAAAATTCGGGCGTTGTCCCGAATTTTTGCTCGCGATGACTGAAAGCGCTTTCTAGACAAAGGGGTGGGAACGTGTTGAAAAAACGGAAACCCGGGAGAACGATCGGGGAGATTCAGGTTGGAGAAAAACTTGTCTTTCAGGCGTCCATTGAGGACAAAGACTTGCTTCTTTACCTTGGACTGACCGATGATGCCAACCCGCTTTACATCCAACATGACTACGCTTCGCAGACGCCGCTCGGCCGGCCGGTTGTGCCGCCGATTATGTTGACGGGGATGATTACGTCGGCGGTCTCCAAATATTTGCCCGGTCCGGGAAGCTACATCACCCGGCAGGACATCCGCTTTCTCCGCCCGGTTTACCATTATGAGACGCTCGAATTTTTGCTCGAAGTGACCGGGGTGGATGAGGAAGGCCATTGCGTCACCTTGGCCGTGACCGCGACGCGCGGGACGGAGACGGTGCTGGATGGAACGTTGTCCGTCTGTCCGCCGCACGCCTTGCCGCGCTTTGATGGCCGGGTTTTAGAAAATTTTTGACCGGAATCGTGTTTCGCCGGCGGCCAAAAGCCGGCGACAACGTGCGAGAGACTGTTCCTTGCGGGGCTGCTTGCCCGCCGGGGGAGCAGTCTCTTTATTTTTTTCCGTGACAAATCGCGAGTTATGGTATCATAAGGGCAGAAACTATCGGATGAAACGGAGGAGCGGCATGGAAAAAAAAATTTTAGTCGTTGATGACGAACAGCCGATCGTGACATTGTTGGCGTACAACTTGGAGAAAGCCGGCTTTCAAGCTGTGGCTGCCTATGACGGCGAAGAAGCGCTCGCCAAAGTGGCGTCCGAACAGCCGGCGCTCATCATTTTGGACTTGATGCTGCCGAAGCTTGACGGTGTCGAAGTGTGCAAGCGGCTCCGTCAGCAGCAAATCATGACGCCGATTTTAATGCTGACGGCCCGCGATGACGAGTTTGACAAAGTGCTTGGCCTCGAGCTTGGCGCCGACGATTATATGACCAAGCCGTTCAGCCCGCGGGAAGTTGTTGCGCGGGTGAAGGCGATCTTGCGCCGTACGGAGATTGCACAGCCGGCGGCGGAGGCGGGCGAGCGGCTTGCCGTCGGCCGGCTCGAGATTTTTCCAGAGCGATATGAGGCGGCGATCAGCGGCAAGCCGCTCGAGCTGACGCCGAAAGAATTTGAGCTGCTCCTGTATTTGGCGCGGCATAAAGGGCGGGTGCTGACGCGCGACCAGCTGCTCAGCGCGGTATGGAACTATGATTTTGCCGGCGATACGCGCATTGTCGATGTCCATATCAGCCATTTGCGCGAGAAAATCGAAGAGGACACGAAAAAACCGGCATACATCAAAACGGTGCGCGGCCTCGGCTACAAACTGGAGGAGCCCAAGCGGCATGGATAGCTTGCGCAACCGGCTGTTGTTTTGGCTCATCACGCTCATCGTCACGGTTTTGATCGCCCTCGGTTTGCTGCTTGGACAACTGCTCAAACAGTTTTACGCCGAGACGATGAACAAGCGGATGGAAAAAGAGGCGAAAGCGCTCGCCATTTTGCTTGAAAACGAGCCGCTTGAGCAAATTCGCATCGACTTGCACGACATGGGGGACGAGTTGTCATCGCGCATCACGGTGCTTGACCGAAATGAACAAGTGCGCTTTGACAGTGGGCGCATCGCGGCGATCAGCGATGAAGACCATGAGCGCATCATCCGCACCATTTTGCGCAAACAGCAGTTTCCGCGCTTTTCGGTTATTGAAAAAGCGAACGATGTATACTATTACATCGCTCCATACGGACGCGGCTCGGAGAGAGACGGCTATGTCGTGTTAAGCACGCCGACGAGCTCACTGAAAAAAGTGAACCAACAAATTTGGGGCGTGCTCACGAGCAGCCTCGGCATGGCGCTTGTCGTCATGATCGCCCTTGTCTTTAAAATCGCCAACCAATATATGCGGCCGATTGAAGCAGCGACGAAGGCGGCGTTTGAACTCGAAAAAGGCAACTATGCCGCCCGTGTGCCTGATGGCGAATATAAAGAAGCCGGCATGCTCGTCCGCTCGATCAACCGCCTCGCCCGCAACTTGCAGGAGATGAGCCGGGCGCGGGAAATCCAAACCGAACGGCTTCATACGCTCATTGAAAACGTCGGCAGCGCGTTGTTGTTTATTGACCATCGCGGGCATGTTCATTTGCTCAACCGCACGTTCCAAACCTATTTTCATCTTGAGCCATCCGCCTGCTTGTACCGTCCATATGCCGATGTGCTGCCATACCGCGACGTTGTCCGGCTTATTGACGACATTTTTATTACAGAAACGCCTATCCGCCGGCAAATGCGATTGACGGTCGGCATTGAGCGGAAGCATTTCGACGTGTACGGCGCCCCGATTATCGGCACGAACGCCGAATGGAAAGGGATCGTCGTCGTGTTCCACGACATTACCGAGCTCAAGCGGCTCGAGCAAATCCGCAAAGACTTTGTCGCCAACGTGTCGCACGAGTTGAAAACGCCGGTGACGTCGATCCGCGGATTCGCTGAGACGCTGCTTGACGGGGCGATGAAAGACGAAGCGGCGCTTGAGCATTTTTTGACCATCATTTTAAAGGAAAGCGAGCGGCTGCAGACGCTCGTTGAGGAGCTGCTTGATCTGTCAAAAATTGAGCAGCAAGGGTTTCGGTTGAACATGGAGGACGTCGACGTCGCCCAAGTGATGGTGGAGGCGGTGGCCGTGTTTCGCAAGCAGGCAGCGGAAAAAGGAATCGACTTGCGCGCCGAGGCGCCGCCCGGGTTGACGATCCGCGGCGACAGGAACCGGCTGAAGCAAATTTTGCTCAATTTGCTCGCCAATGCGTTGGCGTACACGCCGGAACGGGGGAACGTCGCCGTTTGGGCGGAAGAAACAGATGGAGAAGTGCTCATCCATGTGAAAGATACCGGCATCGGCATTGAAGAACACGAAATCCCGCGCATTTTCGAACGCTTTTACCGCGTCGACAAGGCGCGCAGCCGCAACTCAGGCGGGACGGGGCTGGGCCTTTCGATCGTCAAGCACTTGGTCGAGGCGCATCGCGGCTACATTACGGTGGCGAGCGAAGTCGGGCGCGGCACCGAGTTTACGATTCATTTCCCGAAGCCGGAGCGGTAGCCGGCTTCTTTTTATGGCCGCCCGCCGGCGTGGTACAATAGAACAAGGAACGTCCGAGGAGGGATGATGTTGAAAAACAAGCTCGTCTTAATTGACGGCAACAGCGTGGCGTACCGCGCCTTTTTCGCGTTGCCGCTTTTGCATAACGATAAAGGGATTCATACGAACGCAGTCTACGGGTTTACGATGATGTTAAACAAAATTTTGGCGGAAGAGCAGCCGACCCACATTCTCGTGGCGTTTGACGCCGGGAAAACGACGTTCCGCCATGAAACGTTCCAAGACTATAAAGGCGGGCGGCAGCAGACGCCGCCGGAACTGTCGGAACAGTTTCCGCTGCTGCGCGAATTGCTCAAGGCGTACCGCATCCCCGCCTATGAGCTCGACCATTACGAAGCGGACGATATTATCGGAACGATGGCGGCGCGGGCTGAGCGAGAAGGGTTTGCAGTGAAAATCATTTCCGGCGACCGCGATTTAACCCAGCTTGCTTCCCCGCAAGTGACGGTGGAGATTACGAAAAAAGGAATTACCGACATCGAGTCGTACACGCCGGAGACGGTCGTGGAAAAATACGGCCTCACCCCGGAGCAAATTGTCGACTTGAAAGGATTGATGGGCGACAAATCCGACAACATCCCTGGCGTGCCCGGCATCGGGGAAAAAACAGCCGTCAAGCTGCTCAAGCAATTCGGCACGGTCGAAAACGTACTGGCATCGATCGATGAGATCAAAGGGGAGAAGCTGAAAGAAAATTTGCGCCAATACCGGGATTTGGCGCTTTTAAGCAAACAGCTGGCCGCTATTTGCCGCGACGCTCCGGTTGAGCTGACGCTCGATGACATTGTCTACAAAGGAGAAGACCGGGAAAAAGTGATCGCCTTGTTTCAGGAGCTCGGATTCCAGTCGTTTCTCGACAAGATGGCCGTCCAAACGGATGAAGGCGAAAAGCCGCTCGCCGGGATGGATTTTGCGATCGCCGACAGCGTCACGGACGAAATGCTCGCCGACAAAGCGGCCCTCGTCGTGGAGGTGGTGGGCGACAACTATCACCATGCCCCGATTGTCGGGATCGCCTTGGCCAACGAACGCGGGCGGTTTTTCCTGCGCCCGGAGACGGCGCTCGCCGATCCGAAATTTCTCGCTTGGCTTGGCGATGAGACGAAGAAAAAAACGATGTTTGATTCAAAGCGGGCGGCCGTCGCGTTAAAATGGAAAGGAATCGAACTGTGCGGCGTCGTGTTCGATCTGTTGCTGGCCGCTTACTTGCTCGATCCGGCGCAGGCGGCGGGCGACGTTGCCGCGGTGGCGAAAATGCATCAGTACGAGGCGGTGCGATCGGATGAGGCGGTCTATGGAAAAGGAGCGAAGCGGACGGTTCCTGATGAACCGACGCTTGCCGAGCATCTCGCCCGCAAGGCGGCGGCCATTTGGGCGCTTGAAGAGCCGTTGATGGACGAACTGCGCCGCAACGAACAAGATCGGCTGCTGACCGAGCTCGAACAGCCGCTGGCTGGCATTTTGGCCAATATGGAATTTACTGGAGTGAAAGTGGACACGAAGCGGCTTGAACAGATGGGGGCGGAGCTCACCGAGCAGCTGCAGGCGGTCGAGCGGCGCATTTACGAACTCGCCGGCCAAGAGTTCAACATTAACTCGCCGAAACAGCTCGGGACGGTTTTATTTGACAAGCTGCAGCTCCCGGTGTTGAAAAAGACAAAAACCGGCTATTCGACTTCAGCCGATGTGCTTGAGAAGCTTGCACCGCACCATGAAATCGTCGAACATATTTTGCATTACCGCCAACTCGGCAAGCTGCAGTCAACGTATATTGAAGGGCTGCTGAAAGTGGTGCACCCCGTGACGGGCAAAGTGCACACGATGTTCAATCAGGCGTTGACGCAAACCGGGCGCCTCAGCTCCGTCGAACCGAATTTGCAAAACATTCCGATTCGGCTTGAGGAAGGGCGGAAAATCCGCCAGGCGTTCGTGCCGTCGGAGCCGGACTGGCTCATCTTTGCGGCCGACTATTCGCAAATCGAGCTGCGCGTCCTCGCCCATATCGCGGAAGATGACAATTTGATTGAAGCGTTCCGGCGCGGGTTGGACATCCATACGAAAACAGCCATGGACATTTTCCATGTGAGCGAAGAAGACGTGACAGCCAACATGCGCCGCCAAGCGAAGGCCGTCAATTTTGGCATCGTGTACGGCATTAGTGATTACGGTCTGGCGCAAAACTTGAACATTACGCGCAAAGAAGCGGCTGAATTTATTGAGCGATATTTTGCCAGTTTTCCAGGTGTAAAGCAATATATGGACAACATTGTGCAAGAAGCGAAACAAAAAGGGTATGTGACGACGCTGCTGCATCGGCGCCGCTATTTGCCCGATATTACAAGCCGCAACTTCAACGTCCGCAGCTTCGCCGAGCGGACGGCGATGAACACACCGATTCAAGGGAGCGCCGCTGATATTATTAAAAAAGCGATGATCGATCTAAGCGTGAGGCTGCGCGAAGAACGGCTGCAGGCGCGCCTGTTGCTGCAAGTGCATGACGAACTCATTTTGGAGGCGCCGAAAGAGGAAATCGAGCGGCTGTGCCGCCTCGTTCCAGAGGTGATGGAGCAAGCCGTCGCACTCCGCGTGCCGCTGAAAGTCGATTACCATTACGGTCCGACGTGGTACGACGCCAAATAAAAGCGGCCTGCCCGCCAGCTGCTCGGTTTTTCACGGGGCCGCGCAATGAGCTGTTGCTTTAAAACAGGTGCACGAACAGGAAAAGGAGGGAGGCGCCATGCCGGAACTGCCGGAAGTGGAAACGATCCGCCGCACGCTGTTGCCGCTTGTCGCTGGCAAAACGATTGAAGAGGTGCGGGTGTTTTGGCCGAATATCATTCGTCATCCGCAAGACCCGGCGGCGTTTGCTGCCAGGCTGGCCGGGCAGACGGTGCGCGGCATCGATCGGCGCGGGAAATTTTTGAAATTTTTGCTTGACCGGGATATGCTCATCTCCCATTTGCGCATGGAGGGGCGCTACGCGGTCGCCCAGTCCGATGAGCCGCTTGAACCGCATACGCACATTGTGTTTCGTTTTACAGACGGCAGTGAGCTTCGTTATCGCGATGTACGCAAATTCGGAACCATGCACGTGTACGCGAAAGAGGAAGCAGACTGCCGGCCGCCGCTCGCTCAATTAGGGCCGGAACCGCTGTCCCCAGCGTTTTCTCCGGCGGTGTTGGCCGCAAAAGCGGCGAAAACAAAGCGGACGGTGAAAGCGTTGTTGCTTGATCAAACGGTCGTGGCCGGGTTTGGCAACATTTATGTCGACGAAGCGCTGTTTCGCGCCGGCATTCTCCCTGGACGGCCGGCTGCTTCGCTGACGGATGAAGAACTTGCACGGTTGCACGAAGAAATGGTGGCGACGATCGGCGAGGCGGTCATGAAAGGGGGAAGCACGGTGCGCACGTATGTGAATACGCAAGGAGAAGCCGGAACGTTCCAGCATCGCCTGTTCGTATACGGCCGCAAAGGGGAGCCGTGCAAACGGTGCGGCGCCCCGATTGAGAAAATGGTTGTCGCCGGCCGCGGCACGCATTATTGCCCGCGTTGCCAACGCTAGGCAGCAGACAAAAAAGGAGGGGTGCCGAATGGCATTCACGATCGGATTAACCGGTGGAATTGCGAGCGGCAAAAGCACGGTCAGCGCGATGATGCGCGAGCTCGGCCTTCCGGTCATCGATGCGGATGAGGCGGCGCGCGCCGTCGTCCGCCCGGGGGAGGAGGCGTACCGGCAAATCGTCGCTGCATTCGGTCCGGGCATTTTGCGGGCGGACGGCGAAATCGACCGAGCCAAACTCGGGGCGATCGTCTTTAACGACGAACAACAGCGGAAAGTGCTCAACGCCATCGTTCACCCAGCGGTGCGGAAAAAAATGCTGGCTGAAAAAGAAGCGCACATCCGCTCCGGAGCGAAGACCGTCGTCCTAGATATTCCGCTGTTATTTGAAAGCGGGCTGACTCATTGGGTGGATAAAGTGCTTGTCGTGTACGTCGACGATGACGTTCAGCTCCGCCGGCTCATGGCGCGCAACGGTTTCACCGAAGAGGAAGCGCTCGCCCGCATCCGCTCCCAGTGGCCGATGGCGGAAAAAGTGAAACGGGCCGATGCGGTGATTGACAACAACGGGACGATCGAAGAGACACGCCGGCAGTTGCTGGACATTTTGCATCAATGGGACGCCTTGGGAAAATAGGCGTCTTTTTTGCTGCGTTTTATTGATTTTGTTCTCCACATTTCATAAAAATATGATATACTATTTATGCGGACGAAAATAAATAGTATAACATATATGAGAGGAGAACAAGGTGAATGAAGGCGAAAGTGGCGATTAACGGATTCGGACGAATTGGACGGATGGTATTCCGGAGAGCCATCAATTCTCCCGACCTTGAAATTGTGGCGGTGAATGCCAGCTATCCGCCGGAAACGTTAGCCCATTTGGTGAAATACGACTCCAACCACGGCAAATTCGACGGCGATGTCGCCGCTTTGGAAGACGGATTGCTTGTCAACGGCAAAAAGGTGAAATTGCTGAACTCGCGCGATCCGCAACAATTGCCGTGGAAAGAGCTTGATATTGATATTGTGATTGAAGCGACCGGCAAATTTAACGCCCGCGAAAAGGCGAGCCTTCACTTGGATGCTGGGGCGAAACGCGTCATTTTAACCGCTCCGGGCAAAAATGAGGATGTGACGATTGTCGTCGGCGTCAATGAACAGATGTTGGATATTGACCGTCATTTTATCATTTCCAACGCTTCGTGCACGACGAACTGCCTCGCCCCGGTCGTGAAAGTGCTTGATGAAGCGTTCGGAATTGAAAACGGCCTGATGACAACTGTTCATGCTTATACGAACGATCAAAAAAACATCGACAATCCGCATAAAGATTTGCGCCGCGCCCGTTCATGCGCCCAGTCGATCATCCCGACGACGACGGGAGCCGCGAAGGCGCTCGGGCTGGTGCTGCCGCATTTAAAAGGAAAGCTTCATGGCATGGCGTTGCGCGTTCCGACGCCGAACGTGTCGCTTGTCGATTTGGTCGTTGACGTCAAGCGGGATGTGACGGTCGAGGAAGTGAACGAAGCTCTTCTCCGCGCATCCAATGGTCCGCTGAAAGGCATTTTGGATTTCACGATGGAGCCGCTTGTGTCGATCGATTTCAACACGAACCCGCATTCGGCGATCATTGACGGTTTGTCGACAATGGTGATTGACGGCCGGAAAGTGAAAGTGCTCGCCTGGTACGACAACGAGTGGGGCTATTCGTGCCGCGTCGTCGACTTGGCCAGCCTTGTCGCCGCCAAAATGAATGAGCGTCTTCATGTGAGCGCTTAAGCAGTTTTTCTTCCAATCTCGCAATCGTGAAAAGATGCGCAAAGCGTCCGATCCGCCCGTGTGGCGGTGTGGGCGCTTTTTCCTTTTGGCATGCGAAAAAATTAAAAAAGCCTGTTGCAAAAACCCCCTAAACAAAGTATACTATGTTTCGTGAACTTCTTAACGGCAAAAGTAATGTGACTACTTAAAGGGTTAGGACCTCTTAGGACTAACTTTCCCCCGTGGTAGTTATACATGCCATTTTGCAACCTACAAATCTGTTTTTTATTTGAGAAAATTGGTTAAAAGGGGGACTTTCGCATGGATACGATGGGTCGTCACGTTATCTCGGAACTTTGGGGATGCGACTTTGACAAACTGAACGATATGGACTTTATTGAAAAAACGTTTGTAGACGCCGCATTAAAGTCGGGAGCGGAAATTCGCGAAGTCGCGTTCCATAAATTCGCTCCGCAAGGCGTAAGCGGGGTCGTCATTATTTCCGAATCCCATTTAACGATTCATACGTTTCCGGAACACGGCTATGCCAGCATTGATGTGTATACATGCGGCCATTTAGACCCGACCATCGCCGCGGATTACATCGCCGAAAAGCTTGGCGCGCAAACGCGGGAAACGATTGAGCTGCCGCGCGGCATGCGCCCGATTGAAGTGAAAAAGGCGCACGCGCTGTAATTCCATAACAACGGAAGCAAAAGGAGCGTAAACAGGACGCTCCTTTTTTTACGCTTTCGGCGGTGCCATGGCGGCCAAAATCATGGTATGATGGTGAAAAAAAGAACGATTAGGGAGACGTGGCTATGAGCATGTGGAAAAAGTTGAAGTATGCGTTGACGAACCATTGCGAAACGCGGGAAAACCATGAGGACGCCGAGCTCCGGAGCCATTACTACAAAGCGGCCCACCGCGCTGTCATCGACGCGGTGAAAGAGCTACTCGCTTCGCTGCCTGACGCCGAGCTGCTTTCCGTTTCCGAAGAGCGCGGCGAGCTTTGCGCCCAAACGCGGCGCGGCCCCAATCTGTTTATCGTCGCCACCGTCATTTCCGTCCGCCCGTTTGAAACGGCGGTGGACTTTTCGGTGACGACCGAGACAAAGTTCTTGCCGTTTGATTTTGGCCGCAGCCGGGCGGTCATCCTTGAGTTATACCGGAAGCTTGACGGCCGCCTGCCGTATATTGGTTCTGGCCTCAATAGCTGACTATGGCTTGTCTGCCCTCTGCCATTCCGGTATGATAGAAGATAAGAAGAGGAACGGAGTGGATGTTATGCGATGTCCGTCATGCCATCACCAAGGCACGCGCGTGCTTGACTCGCGCCCGGCCGAAGAAGGCCGCTCGATTCGCCGCCGGCGCGAGTGCGAACAATGCCACTATCGATTTACGACGTTTGAGCGGGTCGAGGAACCGCCGCTGATTGTCGTCAAAAAAGAAGGGACGCGCGAGGAGTTCAGCCGGGAAAAAATTTTGCGCGGTTTGATCAAAGCGTGTGAAAAACGGCCGGTGGCGCTTGAGCAATTGGAAAAAGTGACGCAGGAAATCGAGCGCGAGCTGCGCAGCCAAGGCGTATCGGAAGTAAAAAGCGAAACGATCGGCGAAATGGTCATGGAGCGGCTGTCGCGCATCGATGAGGTGGCCTATGTCCGCTTCGCTTCCGTCTATCGGCAGTTTAAAGATATCAACGTATTTATCGAAGAGCTAAAAGAGCTGATTAAAAAAGGACAACGGTAAAAGGGCTCGGGCGGGAATGCGGCAGGCCCTTTTTTCAGCTTATTTTTCGGCCAGGAAGGCGAGAGGTGGATGGAAACGAATATGGCAGAATGGAAGGTCGGAGCGATGCCACACCATTGGAAAGAGTTGTTGGCCGTTGATCGGTATATGGTGCAAAGCCGCACTGCGCTGCACGATGCGGACCGAAAAGTGTTGACTATGCTGTATCAGCCGCTGATTGGCCATCGTGCGCTCGCCTTATATATGACGCTTTGGGGGGAGCTCGAGCTGCTTGGCGGCCGGGAAGTGACCCACCATCGGCTTATGGCGCTCATGCAGTGCGGCCTGCCGGACATTTACAGCGAGCGGCTGAAGCTCGAAGGCATCGGGCTGCTGAATACGTACGTCCACGCCCCCGAGGCGGAAGAGCCGAAGCAGTTTGTGTATGAGCTGCGCCCGCCGCTGGCGCCGGATCAATTTTTCCGCGACGAAATGCTCGGCGTCTTTTTGTACCGGCAAGTCGGCCGTCATATGTTTGCCCAGCTGAATGACTGTTTTGCCTGCCCAGTTGTGGATGAGACAAAGTTCACCCGGGTGACGCGCGCGTTTTCGGACGTATTTTCGTCCGTTCATGCTGAACAAATCGTCGCGGGATTCAATGAAGAGGCCGGGCGCGAGCTCGAGCCGCCGGATGGAAAAGTGCACATGGGGCGGGACGAGGCGTCGTATGCGCTCGATGACGGCGTGTTTGATTTTGAGCTGTTTTTTGCCGGCTTGTCGAAACAGATGGTGCCGCGCCGGGCCGTAACCGCGAAAGTGAAAGAAGCGATCAAAAAGTTGGCATTTTTGTACGGCATCCCGCCGCTGGAAATGCAAAAAATTGTCCTCGGCGTCATCGATCCGGCATACGAGATTGACATTGACGCCCTGCGCCGGGCGGCCCGGGAGTGGTATGAGCTCGAGCACGGCGGCGCCGCCCCGCGCCTTGTCGAACGGGTGCAGCCGCTCGCTTACCGGACGATGGAACACATCGAGCCGCGCACAAAAGAGGAGGCGTTGATGAAGCAGCTCGAGACGATCTCCCCGCGCCAGCTTCTGAAGGAAATTTCCGGGGGAGCGGAGCCGTCGCTCGCCGATTTGCAATTGATCGAAGATATTATGTTTCAACAGCAGCTTCTTCCGGGCGTCGTCAATGTGCTGATTTATTACGTCATGCTGCGGACGAATATGAAACTATCGAAAAAATATGTCGAGAAAATCGCCAGCCATTGGGCGCGCAAAAAGGTGCGCACCGTCAAAGAGGCGATGGAGCTGGCTAAAGAGGAAGCAAAGACGTACCAAAACTGGGCGAATGAAAAAGAAAAAGGGACGCGGACAGTGCGCAAAGTCGTGCGCACCGAAATCGTCCCCGACTGGCTGAACATGGATTACAGCCAGCCGGATGATGACGACTTTGATGTGGAACAGGCGCGCAAAGAGCTCGAGGAACGGCTGAAAAAATACCGTGATGGATCGTAGGTGTAAAGGCGATGGAACGAGTAAATCAACTGTTGCAGCGGCTGTTCGGAAACGAAGGGTTCCGGCGGCGCTATGAACAAATGCGGCGCTATATTTTGACGCATCCGGACGTGCAGCCGTTTTTGCAGGCGCACGAGCAGCAGCTGTCGCGCGATGCGGTGGACCGAAGTTTAATGAAGCTGTACGAATTTATCGAGCAACATGGCCATTGCCGCCAGTGCCCAGGGCTCGAGCAATGCCCAAATATGCTGCCGGGGTATCATCCGAACTTGGTGGTCGCCGGCGGGCGAATTGACGTTGAATACGACCGCTGCCCGAAAAAAGTGCAAGATGATGAACGGAGAAGGCAGGAAGCGCTCATTCAAAGCATGTTCGTGCCGCGGGAAATTTTGCAAGCTTCGCTGTCGGATGTGGATCTTAGCGACGATGGGCGCATTAAAGCCATCCAGTTTGCAGAGAAGTTCGTGACGGAGTACGAGCCGGGGAAAAAAATGAAAGGATTGTACTTGTACGGGTCGTTCGGCGTCGGCAAAACGTATTTGCTCGGGGCGATCGCCAATGAACTGGCGAAACGGAACATTCCGTCGCTCATCGTCTATGTGCCGGAGCTGTTTCGCGAGCTGAAGCATTCATTGCAAGATCAGACGATGAACGAAAAGCTCGATTATGTGAAAAAAGTGCCGGTGCTCATGCTCGATGACCTTGGAGCGGAGGCGATGTCGAGCTGGGTGCGCGACGATGTGCTCGGCCCAATTTTGCAATACCGGATGTTTGAAAATTTGCCGACCTTTTTCACCTCCAACTTTGATATGAAGCAGCTCGCCCACCATTTGACGTATTCGCAGCGCGGCGAGGAAGAAAAAGTGAAAGCCGCCCGCATTATGGAGCGGATCCGCTCACTCGCGCACCCGGTTGAAATTACCGGGCCAAACCGCCGCGAATGATGGATAAGCGGTCAAACGGCGCGCTTAAGGCGTCCCCTGACGCAAGGGGGCGCCGTTTTTCTGCGCTGGGGCGGAAAGGATGCATTCTCCGCCAGCCGCCAAGGAGCGGGGCATCTTGGCGAATGAACCCGTTGCGAATGTCTGTGCGCTCCGTCCGCCGCAGCCGCCGAGCGGCGCATCCCTGTAGGCGGGAAACGTTGGACGTTTTGCGCTTTTTTAGTCTAAACAGCTGATTGTCCCCATATATATAAACCAAGCGTTGATCTCGGAGAAGGGGGGACAGCGGGTGATCGAAATCCATTTTGACAAGGCAAGCGAGGCGGAGAAACTGTTTTGGCTGCTGAATGAACGGAAACGGGATGCCTGTCCGCTGTTTCACGCCGCTTACGACGGAAACAAGATCGTGGCGGTTTACATATACGGCGACGAGAAGCACGTGCTCGAGACGTATATCATACCAGCCATGACTGCATTTGTGCAGTCTGTCCTCGAAGACCGGCTGTTGTTGTCGATCATTTCCGGTGTCTTTTATTTTCGCGACCGCGAGGAACAGCAGCAAATTTTGGCGCTCGCCCATTCGTTTTTGGACGGTGAACGGCGCGATTATCAGAAAGGGGCGGAGTTTGCTGCTTCGCGCATGGCGCTGCTGCGCGAGGCGTTCGCTTCGTTTTTGCGCGACGGGCTGTCCTTCTCGTTTTCGTCGTTTGTCACCTTTCGGCTGAAGCCGTACATCGAGCGGCTTGAACATTATGTCGGGCTCGCGATTGACGAGTACAAATTGGAGCAAGAGTATCAAACTTTCGTGCAAATGCTGCGCGAATGCCTGGTTGGCCGGACGCCGCAATGGCCGCGCCTGTATTTGGTGCACGACCCGCCGCACTTCGTGTTTTACGACCGCCACCGCCGCGAGCTGTCGGCGGCGGAAGTGAAACAGCTGATCGACCGCCATCTCGTCGTCAGCCAGCCGATGTATATCGATTTTTCGGTGCTCGCGCCGCTTGTCTCGCTTGCTCCGGCGGAAATTGAGCTGTATACCGACCACCCGGATGACGGCATGGTGCAGACGCTGCAAAACGTGTTTCAAGAGCGGCTTCGCCTCCGCCGCCGCGCTGATTTTTCCCGCTTGTTTGTCGCCAGCGCCGGAAATGGGGAAGAATCTTGATTTTTCTTTTCGGTTCCGCTATAATATCGTACATGAATAACCGCATAGACAAGCGATGACGAGGATATGGGTGCATTTTTACGGTTTCCAGAGAGGGAAGGCGGCGGCTGGAACCTTCCTAACACGAAAAATGCGCTTACCCCCTCAGAGCTGCGGCAGCGAACGGAGCGCCCAGTAGTTGCCGCCGGTGGCTAGCCGTTATTGTTGTTGAGCCATGGCGTTGTGTTGCCATGGGAAGAAGGGTGGAACCACGACGAAAACTCGTCCCTTTTGAGGGAGGAGTTTTTTTCTTTTTTAATTATGACAAAGGAGTGATTGCCGATGCCAGACATGATTCGCATCACGTTCCCGGACGGGGCGCAAAAGGAGTTTGCGAGCGGGACATCGACCGAAGACATCGCCGCGTCGATCAGTCCGGGGCTGAAGAAAAAAGCGATCGCCGGGAAACTGAACGGCCGGTTCGTCGATTTGCGCACGCCGCTTCATGAGGACGGCGAGCTGGTGATTATCACCCAAGATATGCCAGAGGCGCTTGATATTTTGCGCCATAGCGCCGCCCATTTAATGGCGCAGGCGATCAAACGGCTGTATCGCAACGTCAAGCTCGGCGTCGGACCCGTTATTGAAAACGGCTTCTACTATGATATCGATATGGAGCATAAGCTGACGCCGGACGATTTGCCGAAAATTGAGGCGGAAATGCGCAACATTGTCAAAGAAAACTTGGATATCGTCCGCAAAGAAGTGAGCCGTGAAGAAGCTATCCGGCTGTATGAAGAAATCGGCGATGAGTTGAAGCTCGAGTTGATCGCTGATATTCCAGAAGGCGAGACGATTTCCATTTACGAGCAAGGCGAGTTTTTCGACCTTTGCCGCGGCGTGCACGTGCCGTCGACCGGCAAGATCAAAGAATTCAAGCTGCTCAGCATCTCGGGGGCCTACTGGCGCGGTGACAGCAACAACAAAATGCTGCAGCGCATTTACGGGACAGCGTTTTTCAAGAAGGAAGATTTGGAGCGCTATCTGCATCTTCTCGAAGAGGCAAAGGAGCGCGATCACCGCAAATTAGGAAAAGAGCTTGAGCTGTTTGCGACGTCGCAAAAAGTCGGGCAAGGCTTGCCGCTTTGGCTGCCGAAGGGGGCGACGATCCGCCGGATCATTGAACGGTATATCGTCGACAAAGAAATCGAGCTTGGCTATGACCATGTGTATACGCCGGTGCTCGGCAGCGTCGAGCTGTACAAAACGTCAGGACACTGGGACCATTACAAAGAAAACATGTTCCCGCCGATGGAAATGGACAATGAACAGCTTGTGCTGCGTCCGATGAACTGCCCGCACCATATGATGATTTACAAAAGCAAGCTGCACAGCTACCGTGAGCTGCCGATTCGCATCGCCGAACTTGGCACGATGCACCGCTACGAAATGTCCGGAGCGCTTACCGGCTTGCAGCGCGTCCGCGGCATGACGCTTAATGACGCCCATATTTTCGTGCGCCCTGACCAAATCAAAGACGAGTTTAAACGTGTCGTCAACTTGATTTTAGAAGTATACAAAGATTTCGGGCTTGACGAGTACTCGTTCCGCTTGTCATACCGCGATCCGCATGACAAAGAAAAATATTACGACGACGATGAAATGTGGGAAAAAGCGCAACGAATGCTGCGCGAAGCGATGGACGAGCTCGGTCTCGACTACTATGAGGCTGAAGGGGAAGCGGCGTTTTACGGGCCGAAGCTCGATGTGCAAGTGCGCACGGCGCTCGGCAAAGACGAAACGCTCTCAACGGTGCAGCTCGACTTCCTCTTGCCGGAACGTTTTGACCTTACGTACATCGGCGAAGACGGGAAGCCGCACCGCCCGGTTGTCATCCACCGCGGCGTCGTCTCAACGATGGAGCGGTTTGTCGCGTTCTTGATCGAAGAATACAAAGGCGCGTTCCCGACATGGCTCGCCCCGGTTCAAGTCAAGGTGATCCCGGTGTCGCCGGAGGCGCACCTCGATTACGCCTATGACGTGCAGCGGACACTGAAAGAACGCGGCTTCCGCGTTGAAGTCGACGAGCGCGACGAAAAAATCGGCTACAAAATCCGCGAAGCGCAAATGCAAAAAATCCCGTACATGCTCGTTGTCGGCGACAAAGAGGCGGCCGAGCGAGCGGTCAACGTCCGACGCTACGGCGAAAAAGAGAGCCGGACGATGGGGCTTGATGAATTTGCCGTCTTGTTAGCGGAAGACGTGCGGGAAAAACGGGCGAAATAAGGAACGACCTATGGCGGTCCGACGCGTTTCGGACCGCTTTTTTTTTCGCGCGCAGGCGGAGGCTGGAGCGCATTGTTGCGGTCAACTGAAAATTTTCTCTTGCTAACGAAGTGAGAATCCATTATAATAAAGGACGTTGTGTTTATCAAGAGCCGCTCCTTGACATGCCATCGCCAAGGTGGTATAGTGTATAAAGTGGAATGATTGCTTGTTTGTAACGAAAGCAGAAGCGCCCGCTTCTCACCTGACCGACGCCAAGAAGGCTGTTGGCAGGTTGTTACGGTTCGCCAACTTTTTGTCCGAACGTCGTGCGCGGGTGCTTTGTGCATCCGCGCTTTTTCGTTGAGAGCGGGCTCTGCCGGCAAACAAGCCAGTTGGAAAAAACCTTGGAGGTGGCTCATTATTAGCAAAGATTTCATTATCAACGAGCAAATTCGTGCCCGGGAAGTGCGCTTGATCGATCAAAACGGCGACCAACTTGGCATCAAGTCGAAGCAGGAAGCGCTCGAAATTGCGGCGAGACGCAACTTGGACCTCGTGCTTGTGGCGCCGAACGCCAAACCGCCTGTTTGCCGCATCATGGATTACGGGAAATTCCGCTTCGAGCAGCAGAAGAAAGAAAAAGAAGCGCGCAAAAAGCAAAAGGTCATCAATGTGAAAGAAGTGCGCCTCAGCCCAACGATCGAGGAGCATGACTTCAACACGAAACTGCGCAACGCGCGCAAGTTTTTGGAAAAAGGCGATAAAGTGAAAGCGACGATCCGCTTCAAAGGACGGGCGATCACCCATAAAGAAATCGGACAGCGCGTCCTTGACCGCTTCTCGGAAGCGTGCGCCGACATCGCGGTCGTCGAAACGGCGCCGAAAATGGACGGGCGCAACATGTTTCTCGTGCTCGCACCGAAAAACGACAACAAGTAAGGAGGAAACTGTGATGCCAAAAATGAAAACTCACCGCGGCTCGGCGAAACGGTTCAAAAAGACGGCGAGCGGCAAATTGAAACGCGGCCATGCGTATACGAGCCACTTGTTTGCCAATAAAACGAAAAAACAAAAGCGTCATCTCCGCAAAGCGACGCTTGTCTCGCCTGGCGATTTCAAACGCATTCGCCAAATGCTCGACAACTTGAAATAACGACCGACTATAGGAGGGAACGATTATGCCACGCGTAAAAGGTGGACCAGTGACGCGCAGACGTCGCAAAAAAGTATTGAAGCTTGCGAAAGGCTATTTCGGCGCGAAACACGCGTTATATAGAGTTGCGAACCAGCAAGTGATGAAATCGCTCATGTATGCGTATCGCGACCGCCGTCAACGGAAGCGCGATTTCCGCAAACTGTGGATCGCCCGCATCAATGCGGCGGCCCGCCAAAACGGCCTGTCGTACAGCCGTTTGATGCACGGCTTGAAATTGGCCGGCGTCGAAGTCAACCGGAAAATGCTCGCCGACTTGGCGGTCAACGACCAAGCGGCGTTTGCCCAACTCGCCGATTTGGCGAAAGCGAACTTGAATAAGTAACCATGACGGCCATCCTGACAAAGGGTGGCCGTTTTTCTTCGGCAACGAAATGGGGGGCTTGAAAGCCGATCAGCGCTGCTGTTTTTCTGTCAAGGAAAGGGATGGATATGGTACAATACGGAATAGCGATCAATCTTCTTGCCTTTTTTATGATGGGGCTCGACAAACAAAAAGCGAAACGCCGCCGCTTTCGCATCGCCGAGCGGACGCTTTGGCTGCTGGCGTTTGCGGGTGGGGCCATCGGTGCGGCAGCTGGAATGTACACGTTTCGCCATAAAACGCGCCATTCGGCTTTTCGCTATGGGCTTCCGCTGCTGGCAGCCGCGGAGGCGTTTTTCTATTGGAACTGGATGTGGTAGAAGGGGGAAAAGAGCATGGATTGGCCTTTGCTTTACGATATGCAGCGCATGTTGGATGAGCGGATTGAAACAGAGCACGGCCTTATGCATGAGGACTTGTTCAATCGGAAAATGCTTGCGTTTCTCGTCGAACTTGGGGAGCTGGCCAATGAGACGCGCTGTTTTAAATTTTGGAGCGTGAAACCGTCGGCGCCGGCGGAACGGGTGCTGGAGGAATATGTCGACGGTTTGCATTTTTTGCTGTCGCTCGGGCTGGATTGCGGGCTGTTTTATGAAAGCCGGGAGCTTCCGGCTGTCGAGCGGCCGCTTGTTGAGCAGTTTTTGGCCGTCTTTCGCGCCGCCGAGCGGTTCGGGGAGACGAGAGCGCGAGGGGAATATGATGCGCTGTTTGCGGAGTATTGGCGGCTTGGCGTGGCGCTCGGTTTTTCTTCCGACGACATCGAGGCGGCGTATCGGCGGAAAAATGAAGTGAACCACAAGCGGCAAAACGAGCGCTACTGATCTTTTTTCGGGTGGCGAATGATTCATTTTGCCAATCGTCAGCCTTTTCAAGTATAATAAAAAAGTGGACAAAACCGGAAAGGGGTGCCAAGATGGTGAAGCTCGATGAAACGTTGACAATGCTGAAAGCGTTGACCGATGCGAAAGGCGTCCCGGGCAATGAGCGGGAAGCGCGCGATGTGATGAAGACATACATAGCTCCGTATGCGGATGAAGTGACAACGGATGGCCTCGGCAGCTTGATCGCGAAAAAAGAAGGGAAATCAGGCGGGCCGAAAGTGATGATCGCCGGCCATTTGGATGAAGTCGGCTTTATGGTGACGCAAATCGACGACAAAGGCTTCATCCGCTTCCAAACGCTTGGCGGATGGTGGAGCCAAGTAATGCTCGCCCAGCGCGTGACGATCGTGACGAAAAAAGGCGACATCACCGGCGTCATCGGTTCGAAGCCGCCGCACATTTTGCCGCCGGAGGCGCGCAAAAAACCGGTGGAAATCAAAGATATGTTCATCGACATCGGCGCGACCAGCCGCGAGGAAGCGATGGAGTGGGGCGTCCGCCCGGGCGATATGATCGTGCCGTATTTTGAATTTACGGTATTGAACAATGAAAAAATGCTGCTCGCGAAAGCATGGGACAACCGGATCGGCTGTGCGGTCGCCATCGATGTGCTCAAGCAGCTGAAAGGAGTCGACCATCCAAACACGGTATACGGCGTCGGCACGGTGCAGGAAGAAGTCGGCTTGCGCGGCGCGCGCACGGCCGCCCAATTCATTCAGCCGGATATCGCCTTTGCGGTGGATGTCGGCATTGCCGGCGATACACCGGGCGTGTCGGAAAAAGAAGCGATGGGCAAACTCGGCGCCGGCCCGCACATCGTCCTGTACGACGCGACGATGGTGTCGCACCGCGGCTTGCGCGAATTCGTCATCGAAGTGGCGGAAGAGCTGAACATTCCGTACCATTTTGATGCCATGCCGGGCGGCGGTACGGATGCGGGAGCGATTCATTTAACGGGCAACGGCGTTCCGTCGCTCACGATCGCCATCCCGACGCGCTACATCCACTCGCACGCCGCCATTTTGCATCGCGACGACTACGAGAACACGGTCAAGCTGCTTGTCGAAGTGATCAAACGGCTTGACGCCGACAAAGTGAAACAACTGACGTTTGACGAATAAAAACACCGGCCAATTCGGCCGGTGTTCGTCATTGTTTAACCGCCTGCTCGAGCGTGGTGAGCATCATGTCTTTTTGCTGTTCATTGGCGTGCGTCCAAATGGCTTCAAAGAGGACGCCGAGGCCGGGCAAATATTTTTCCTCGCCACGCTGGATCGCGTCCTCGATTGTATTCTCGAGCTGTTCTTTCGAGTTGTTGGCGACATTGTGCATAATGGCTTTCCGCAAGTTCAAATCCATTTGTCTCACCTCATTGGCCGTATTGTACACCGTTATCGTTTGCCAATGGCGGCGGATTTATACATGGAGCGGCTCTCGTATATGGTATAATAGAGGAAAAACTAGACCGAAATGAGTGATGGCGACGATGGACGAGAAACCGCTCTATGGATTGGAACGAACGGTATTTCGCCAACTGCTCCATCTATTTTCCCGTTATGCTGATGTCATTGAAAAAGTCATTTTGTTCGGCTCAAGAGCACGAGGCGATTACAAGGAAGGATCGGATATCGATTTGGCGATCAAATTTCGAAAACCGGGAGGCCCGCTGTACCTCCTGCAATCGGACTTGGATGAACTTCCGATCATTTATCCGATCGATGTTGTTGATTACAATCAAATTCACAACGAACAGCTAAAAATGAATATTGACCAAGAAGGAAAGACGATTTTTCAAACGAACGAGCACGGGAAGGTGATGGTCACCATGAGCCGGCTGATGGATCGATTTTACGATTTCGAACGGGCGCTCTCCAAACTCCGGCAAAGTGCCGCAAGAGACGCCCAAACGGATGACCTTGTTGTTGATGCGACCATTCAACGCTTTGAATTCACGTACGAACTAGCATGGAAATGGATGAAACTTTATTTGGAGCATCAGGGATACGCTGAAGTGACGAGTCCGAGGAAAACGATTCGCGAGGCGTTTCGGGAAGGGTTGATTCAAGACGGAGAGACATGGCTTCGCATGCTGGAAGACCGCAACCGGACGTCCCATACGTATGACGAAGAAACCGCAATGGACATTTACGAACGCATTCGCATCCACTATATCCCGCTGTTTGACCGCTTGCTTGACGAAATGAAACAACGGCTTGACTCAGTGACATGAGCGGCCGGCGTGCGGAACGGAACGAGCCTGGCTTTGTGAAGGAACTTGGCTTTGGTCGTGAAAGATGACAACGGCACACATTTTGTTATAATCAAATGAAGAAACTTGACGAATGAGGTGACGACACAATGGAAAAAGCGACATTCGCCGGCGGCTGCTTTTGGTGCATGGTGACGCCGTTTGAGGAGCTTGACGGCATTTACGGCATCGTCTCCGGCTATACGGGCGGGCATGTCGAAAACCCAACATACGAGCAAGTGAAAACCGGCACGACCGGCCATTACGAAGCGGTGCAAATCACGTTTGACCCGGACGTCTTTCCGTATGAGCGGCTGTTGGAGCTGTATTGGTGTCAAATCGACCCGACCGATGACGGCGGCCAGTTTCACGACCGCGGGCCGCAATACCGGACGGCGATTTTTTACCATAACGAAAAACAGCGCCAGCTCGCCGAGCAGTCAAAGCGGGCGCTCGAGGAAAGCGGACGCTTCTCGAAGCCGATTGTAACGAAAATTTTGCCGGCGACGACGTTTTACCCGGCGGAAGAGTATCATCAAAACTACCATAAGAAAAATCCGGAGCATTACAAGCAAGACCGCGCCGCGTCCGGGCGCGACGAGTTTATCGCCAAACATTGGGGGACGAAACGGTGAAGCGGATCGAATCGCCGAAAAATGCGCGCGTCAAACAATGGAAAAAGCTGCTGACCAAAAAAGGGCGCGATGAGACCGGATTGTTTTTGCTTGAAGGGTTTCATCTTGTCGAAGAGGCTGTAAAAAGCCGAGCGCCGCTTGTTGAGCTGATGGTGGACGAGCGGACAGCCATCCCGCCCGGCTGGGACGTCAGCGTCCCGGTTGTGATCGTGACCGAAGCGGTGATGAAGGCGATCAGCAGCACGGAGACGCCGCAAGGCATCGCCGCGGTGTGCCGACAGCTGCCGGCCGAGCTTGAAGGCGTGAAGACCGCCTTGCTCATTGACGCCGTGCAAGACCCGGGCAATCTCGGGACGATGATTCGCACCGCCGATGCCGCCGGGATCGATGCTGTCATCCTTGGCGAAGGGTGCGCCGATGTGTACAATCCGAAAGTCGTGCGGGCGACGCAAGGGTCGCTGTTTCATCTTCCGGTTGTCAAAGGCGATTTGGCGCAATGGATCGCGCGTTTCAAGGAGCAGGGCATTCCGGTGTACGGAACGGCCTTGGAGAATGCCGTCGATTACCGCACCGTTCCGCCTTCGTCTTCCTTCGCCTTGCTCGTCGGCAATGAAGGAAGCGGCGTCCGGCGCGAATGGCTCGAGATGACGACGGAAACCATCTACATCCCGATTTACGGCCAAGCCGAGTCGCTGAACGTCGCCGTTGCGGCCGGAATTTTGCTTTATTCCTTGCAGGCGGTGCGGTAAACGATGAGCTGCGCAAAGAAATTTCGGCCTGACCTTGCCTTTGCCGTTTTCTTTGCGTATAATAAATAGCGACATTTTCCATACGGACAACAACGATGACGGAGAAAAGTAGCTTGCCGCTCGCCATCCAGGGAGAAAACGCCGGAGACTGGGAGCGTTTTTATGGCCGACGCAAGTGAAGTTCACCTCCCGAGTTGGCACCGGGACCATCCCAAAAGGGGATGTAAAGGTGTTCCGGCTTTCGGCCGTTATCGCAATGAAGCGAACAGCACATTTGTGCTGTTAACAAGGGTGGTACCGCGAGCAACAACTCGTCCCTTACCGGGGGGCGGGTTTTTTATTTTGGATAGAGGAGGGACTCAAGTGAAAGAACGGCTGTACGAGCTGAAGCAAGAAGCGCTTCGCCGAATCGATGAGGCGAAAGACGTCAAAGCACTGAATGACGTGCGCGTCGCTTACTTGGGCAAAAAAGGGCCGATCACCGAAGTGCTGCGCGGCATGGGGGCATTGCCGCCGGAAGAGCGCCCGAAACTCGGCGCGCTGGCCAATGAAGTGAGAGCGGCGATTCAGCAGGCGCTCGAGGCGAAACAAGCGAAACTGGAACAGGAGGAAGTCGAGCGGAAGCTGGCCGCCGAAGCGATCGATGTGACGCTGCCGGGACGACCTGTGAGTCTTGGCAATCCCCATCCGCTGACACGCGTCATTGAAGAAATTGAAGATTTGTTTATCGGCATGGGCTATACGGTCGCCGAAGGGCCGGAAGTCGAGACCGACTATTACAACTTTGAGGCGCTCAATTTGCCAAAAGGCCACCCGGCCCGCGATATGCAAGATTCGTTTTACATCACGGAGGAGATTTTGCTTCGCACCCACACATCGCCGATGCAGGCGCGGACGATGGAAAAACACCGCGGGCGCGGCCCGGTGAAAATCATTTGTCCGGGCAAAGTGTACCGCCGCGATACGGACGATGCGACGCATTCGCACCAGTTTACGCAAATTGAAGGATTGGTTGTGGACCGGAACATCCGGATGAGCGATTTGAAAGGGACGCTGCGCGAATTTGCCCGCAAGCTGTTCGGGGAAGGGCGCGACATCCGCTTCCGGCCGAGCTTTTTCCCGTTCACCGAGCCGTCGGTCGAAGTCGATGTGTCCTGCTTCCGATGCGAAGGGCGGGGCTGCGGCGTCTGCAAAGGCACCGGCTGGATCGAAATTTTAGGAGCCGGCATGGTGCATCCGAACGTGCTTGAGATGGCCGGCTTTGATTCGAAAACGTACACCGGCTTTGCGTTCGGCATGGGGCCGGAGCGGATCGCGATGCTGAAGTACGGCATTGACGACATCCGTCATTTCTATCAAAACGATCTACGTTTCTTGCGGCAATTTTTGCGTGTGTAACAGAAAAAGGAGGGGTTTTCCATGCTCGTGTCTTACCGTTGGCTGAGCGAGTACGTCGATTTGACGGGGGTCACCGCCGCGGAACTCGCTGATCGCATCACGAAAAGCGGCATTGAAGTCGAGCGGGTTGAGGCGCTCGACCGCGGGATGAACGGCGTCGTCATCGGCCATGTGCTCGAGTGCGAGCCGCACCCGAACGCGGATAAACTGCGGAAGTGCCTCGTTGACCTTGGCGAAGGCGAGCCGGTGCAAATCATTTGCGGCGCCCCGAACGTCGCCAAAGGGCAAAAGGTCGCCGTCGCCAAAGTCGGGGCGGTGCTGCCGGGCAATTTCAAAATCAAACGGGCGAAGCTGCGCGGGGAAGAATCGAACGGAATGATTTGTTCGCTCCAAGAGCTCGGCGTCGAAACGAAAGTCGTGCCGAAAGAGTATGCAGACGGCATTTTCGTCTTTCCGAGCGATGCGCCGGTCGGCGCCGATGCACTGGAATGGCTCGGCTTGCACGATGAAGTGCTCGAACTGTCTTTGACGCCCAATCGCGCCGACTGTTTAAGCATGATCGGCGTCGCCTATGAAGTCGCGGCCATTCTCGGACGTGAAGTAAAGCTGCCGAAAGCGGCGGTCAAAGAAACGAACGAAAACGTTCACGACTACATTTCCGTCCGCGTCGAGGCGCCGGAAGACAACCCGCTGTACGCCGGGCGGATCGTGAAAAACGTCCGGATCGGCCCGTCGCCGCTTTGGATGCAAGCGCGCTTGATGGCAGCCGGCATTCGCCCGCACAACAACGTCGTCGACATTACGAACTACATTTTGCTTGAGTATGGCCAACCGCTTCATGCGTTTGACTACGACCGCCTCGGTTCGCAGGAAATTGTCGTCCGCCGCGCAAAGGCAGCCGAAACGATTGTCACGCTCGATGATGTCGAACGGAAGCTGACCGAAGACCACCTTGTCATCACGAACGGCCGCGAGCCGGTCGCCTTAGCCGGGGTGATGGGCGGGGCGAATTCGGAAGTGCGCGATGACACGAAAACCGTGTTTATTGAAGCGGCGTACTTTACAAGCCCGGTCATCCGCCAGGCGGTAAAAGACCACGGGCTGCGCAGCGAAGCGAGCACTCGGTTTGAAAAAGGCATCGATCCGGCGCGGACGAAAGAAGCACTCGAGCGCGCCGCCGCCCTGATGGCCGAATACGCCGGCGGCGAGGTCGTCGGCGGCGTCGTGGAAGCGAGCGTGTGGCGTGAGGAGCCGGTGGCGGTGACGGTCACGCTCGAACGCATCAACGGTGTCCTCGGCACGGCGATGTCGAAAGAGGAAGTGGCCGTGATTCTTTCGAATTTGCAATTTCCGTTCACAGAAGACAACGGAACGTTTACGATCGATGTCCCGTCGCGTCGGCGCGACATTGCGATTGAAGAAGACATCATCGAGGAAGTGGCGCGCTTGTATGGCTACGACCGTCTGCCGGCGACGCTGCCGGTGGCGGAGGCGAAGCCGGGCGGACTCACGCCGCATCAGGCGAAGCGCCGCCGCGTCCGCCGCTATTTGGAAGGGGCGGGCTTGTTCCAAGCCATCACGTATTCGCTCACGAGCCCGGACAAAGCGGCGCGCTTTGCGCTTGAGACGGCCGAATTGGTCCGCTTGGCGCTGCCGATGAGCGAAGAGCGGAGCGTTTTGCGGCAAAGCTTAATTCCGCATCTGCTTGAAGCGGCGAGCTACAACCGCGCCCGCCAAGTCGAGAACGTCGCCTTGTACGAAATCGGCTCTGTCTACTTGTCCAAAGGAGAAGGCGTCCAACCAGCGGAAAAAGAGCGCCTCGCCGGCGTTCTCACCGGCTTATGGCACGCCCATTTATGGCAAGGAGAGAAAAAGGCCGTTGATTTTTACGTTGCCAAAGGCATTTTGGACGGCTTGTTCGACTTGTTTGGACTCGCCGCCCGCATCGAGTACAAGCCGGCCAAGCGCGCCGATTTGCATCCGGGACGGACGGCGGAGATTGCGCTTGACGGCAAGGTGATCGGCTTTGTCGGCCAGCTCCATCCGGCCGTGCAAAAAGAGTACGATTTAAAAGAAACGTACGTGTTCGAGCTCGCCTTGACCGATCTGTTGAACGCCGAAAGCGAAGCGATCCGCTACGAGCCGATTCCGCGCTTCCCGTCGGTCGTGCGCGACATCGCCTTGGTCGTTGACGAAATGGTCGAAGCCGGCGCCTTGAAGCAGGCGATCGCCGAAGCCGGGAAACCGCTCGTCAAAGACGTCTCCCTCTTTGACGTCTACCAAGGCGAGCGCCTGCCGGCCGGGAAAAAATCGCTCGCCTTCTCGCTCCGCTTCTATGATCCGGAGCGGACGCTCACGGATGAAGAAGTCACGGCCGTCTATGAGCGGGTATTGGCGGCGGTCGAGCAGCAATTTGGCGCCGTGCTGCGCGGGTAAAACGAAAAGCTGTTCCGAAAGCGATGGGCTTTTGGAACAGCTTTTTTTGATGAGAGCTCGTTTTCAAACAGATTCAGAAAACGAAGGATGCTAACAAAGGTGGATGCCCTGTCAGCCGCGTTCAGCTATAATGCGCCCGGTTTGCGACACATCGTACCCGCCGAGCGCTTCGAGTTCGGCGCGGAACGAATCGGAGCGGAGCACGTCGAGCACGGAAGCGATGAGCGATTCATTCTCCGGCGTCCGCAGCATGACGACATCATACTGTTCGTTCATTAGCGGAATGAACTCGACGCCGGCCATTCGCGCCACCTTTTCCGTGCCGATGCCGACATCGGCGAGACCTGACGCCACCGCGGAGGCGACGCTCAAATGGCTTGTTTCCTCGCGTTCATAGCCGCGAATGGCGGACGGCGACAATCCATGCAGGCGCAGCTGTTCATCTAACAGGACGCGCGCCCCGGCCCCTTTCTCCCGATTGACGATCACGACGTCGCTCCTTCCTAAGTCGCGCCACGTTTGAATGCTGCGAGGATTGCGTTTTGACACATAAAATCCAATCGGCCGGCGCATGACGTTCACCATGATGTACGCATGGCCTGTCAACAGCTTTTCCACATACGGACGGTTGTACTCGCCTGTCTGCCCGTCAAACAAATGCACGCTGACGATGTCGCATTGCCCTTTATACAGGGCGATCAGCCCATTGAGGCTGCTCGTGTAGGTGCGGAGCGATTGATAAGGGCCGTTTTTTTCCAGATGGACGCCAAGCAAATCGAGCGCCGCATCTTGGCCGCTGATGATGATGGGGCGAACGGCGGCTTCGACCGGCCGTGAAACGGCGGAAGAAACGGGGCTTGTCTCCCCTTTTTGCCCGTCGATGTACCGGCGAAGATCATCCGCGGTAATCCGCATTTGCCGCCCGACGCGAAAGGCGGGCAGCTTCCCTTTTTTCACTAAATCGTACACCGTTAGTTTGGACACTTTTAATAAGGAAGCGATTTCTTCAATCGTGTATGACTGCGGCTCCGTCATCATGCCATCCTCCTTTCTTTCATTGTAGCGCAAAGAACGCATGGGGAAAAATTTTTCTTTCCTAACTACTTATTATTATTTATAATTAGATATCATTACATATAAAAAGATAAGGGGGAGACAGATGCGAAAAATCGCATGGCTTGCCGCATTGCTCTTGCTGTTCGGCTTGTATGGCTGCGACAGCGGCTCAAAAGAGGGGAAGGGGCAAATGAAACCGGCGGATAAAGTGGAGCTCACCGTCTCCGCCGCCGCTAGTCTGCAAGAAGCGCTGGAAGAAGCGAAAACGGCGTTTGAACGAAAGCATCCGAACATCCGCATCCAATACAATTTCGGTGCGTCGGGCGCGTTGCAAAAGCAAATTTCCGAAGGGGCGCCGGTCGATCTTTTCTTTTCGGCGGCCGCTGAGCCGTTTGAAAAATTGAAAGCAGAAGGGTTGATCGATTCCAAACACGAAAAAACAGTGCTGGCGAACGAACTCGTCCTCATTGCGCCAAAACAAGGGGAAGGAGCGGTTCAGTCGCTCGATGACATCATCCGCGCCAAACGGATCGCCATCGGCATCCCCGAATCGGTGCCGGCCGGCATGTACGCGAAACAAACGTTGGAGAAGGCGGGGCTGTGGGAGAAGGTGGCACCGAAGCTCGTGTACGCGAAAGACGTTCGCCAAGTGTTGACGTATGTGGAAACCGGCAACGTCGACGCCGGATTTGTGTACCGGACGGACGCGCTCGCCTCGGAGAACGTCAATATCGTCGCTGCAGTGCCAAGCGGCATGCACGACCCGATCGTCTATCCGCTTGGTGTCGTCAAGACGAGCAAACATCTCAAGGAGGCGCAACAGTTTTACTCGTATTTGACAAGCGGTCCAGCGCTGCAAATGTTCGAAGAGCACGGATTTCGCCTCGCCCGCTAGAAGACTGGTGGGCGAGTAAAAATACCGCTGAATCCTGTCTTTTCTCAACTAGAGAAGCCTAGCACAATCAGCCTTCTTTTTTGGCAAAATGCCGCCTGTTTGCTGTCCTTCACATGGGAAGGGGACATATGGTAAAATAACAAACAAGAAAACGTTATAGGCGATGGAGTTCGCCATAACCGCCGGCTTCCGGCTGATGACTCCTGCTGCAAATGAAAAGCGGCAGGAGTCTGTTTATTTTACGAAGGAGGGATGGTTATTGGTCTATCTCGCCGTCGGCGCAGCCGGCATGATCGGCGCGCTTGTCCGCTATGTCGTTGGTCTTGTCGTGCCCGCTGCCTGGTTGGGAGGGGTTCCGCTCGGAACGCTTTTGGTGAACTGGACCGGCTCGTTTTTGCTCAGCTGGCTTACGGTGGTGTTCACCCGCCGCCCGTCTTGGCCGCCGTGGCTGAAAACAGCGGCGACGACCGGGTTCATCGGCTCGTATACGACGTTTTCGACGCTCAGCGTCGAATGTGTGGAATGGATGGAACAAGGGCGCTTTGGCATGGCGGCCGTGTATATCGCCGCCAGCCTGTTCGGCGGCCTAGCCGCCGCATGGGCGGGATATGTTGCCGCCCATCCAAAGCGAAAGGAGGAAATAGCATGATGACCGCACCGCTATTGGTGATGATGGGGGGTTTTTTTGGCGCCATCTGCCGTTATGCCGTCAGCCGCTGGGCGGCTCGGCGTTCGCCGCGTTTTCCCATAGGGACGCTCATTGTCAACTTGCTTGGGTCCTTTTTGCTTGGCTGGCTCGCCGGAAGCGGCGCCGCCGATGCGACGAAGCTGCTTGTCGGCACCGGCTTCATGGGCGCGTTCACGACGTTTTCGACGTTGAAATGGGAAAGTGTGCAAATGATGCAGCAGCGCCAATGGGCGAAGGTGGTCGTTTATTTGGCGGCTACGTATTCGTGTGGCGTGTGTCTGGCGTGGCTTGGCTATCGCGTGGGGCGGTGATGAGCGGCAATGAAAAACGGGCTTGATTTTTGATCGGGGGGAGAAAAGAGATTGCGATTTGTTGAGCCAGGGGAGGAGACTAGAATGGAGAGGGCAAGAGTGGAAGAGAGATTCAAGACATTGCGATACTTTATCGATGGCTACTATAACCAATCGATCGATGAAGGACAACGACCGAAACACGGATGCGTTATCTTTTGCTTTTTCCAAACAATAATTCTTCAAGAATATCATGAATGCGTGTATTCTCGTACACGCCGGTGAACCGCTCCGCCCCCGGGCCCATGGCGGTCAGCGGCACATCGGCGGCGGTGTGGCCCGTTGTCGTCCAGTCGAGGGCGAACGTTTGCGAAGAACCAGCGATGGCAAACGGGCCGTCTTCGCCGGAAATCGTCTTGCCGTCTCCCGACTCATCGGCGCCGCCCGGCGTTTCGATCGGAACATCGTTCTCCTCTCCTTTTTCAGATGATTTGGTCACTTTTATCGTACAAGCTGGATGTTAAGCGTTCGTGAAGGCCGTGTAATCATTTTGAAAACATTTCCTTTGTTTCGGAATGGGAGGACAGACTCGATGTTCTTTTGCTCACATTTCTCGTTGACTTTTTCTTTTTTCCTTGGTATCGTTACTAACAGTTCAATCATTGAACTAAATAAAAAAAGCCGCCGTCCCGAGGGAGATGTTTGGACAAATTGTTCAATTGTTGAACAAATGGAGGTGAAGGAATGCCAGAACGAAACATCGACGAATGGATCGACCGCTATTTGTCCGTGTCGTTTCTCGTGATGAAACGCGGCGCGGCGCTTGTCAAAGACAGCCTTTGCGAAGAGATGACGCATGACCAATATTATTTGCTTCGCTACATCCGCCGGCGGGGGACGTGCACGTCAACGGAGCTCGCGGCGATGTTCGGGGTGAACAAAAGCGCGGTGACGGCGATGACGAACCGCCTTTTCGACAAAGGCTGGCTGCGCCGCGACCGTGACGAGAACGACCGGCGCGTCATCGTCTTATCGCTGACAGAGCACGGGGAAGCATGGGTGAAGGAGATGGACCGGAGCGTCTATCGGCTCGTCGAAGAAGTAATCGCCCGCTTTCCGGAAGAAGAAATTGAAGCATTCATCCGCACGTATGAGCGGCTGGCCCGCGTGCTGCAGGAGGTGGAAGAGGCGACATGAAAGCGATCATCAAAGGAAAATGGCTCGTACTTGCGGCATGGATCGCCATGGCGGCCGTGCTCATGGCGACGGCGCCGAACATGGGCGAGCTTGTCCGCGAGAAAGGGCAGTTGAGCGTGCCTGACGGCTACTCGTCGTCGTTGGCGGCCAAGCTGATCAAAGAGGCGAACAGCCAGGAAAACAAACAAAACGAACGCTCCGCGGTGCTTGTCTTTTACCAAAAAGGCGGGTTGACGGCGGATGACAAAAAAGAGATTGAACGGGCGGTAAACGCGCTCGAAAAGAAAAAAGAGGAGCTTCATGTCACGAACATCGTCTCGCCGTTTGCCAACCCGGAGCTCGAAAAAGAACTCATCTCCAAAGACGGGACGACGATGCTCATTTCCATCACCATCGACCCGGCCGGCCGGACGGCGAAACAGCTGACGGATGCTTTATATAAAGCCGTCAGCGGCGTCAAAGTCGAGCATTATTTCACCGGCGGCTGGATGATCGATGAAGATGTGGTGGCAAGCTCACAGGCAGGCGTGAAAAAAACGGAAGGGATCACCGTCGTTTTTATTTTAATCGTCTTGCTCGCCGTGTTCCGTTCGCCGGTAGCGCCGCTCATTCCGCTGCTTGTGGTCGGAGCGACGTACGTCGTTTCGCAGTCGGTCGTGGCGTTTTTGGTCGATCAGGTCAACTTTCCGTTGTCGACGTTTACGCAGACGTTTTTAGTCGCCGTGTTGTTCGGCATTGGGACCGACTATTGCATTTTGCTGCTGAGCAGGTTTAAGGAAGAGCTGGCGAAAGGCGGCGACCGGGCGGAGGCGATCGCCGCCACGTATCGGACGGCGGGGAAAACGGTGGCGGCAAGCGGCTTGGCCGTCATGATCGGCTTTGCGGCGATCGGTTTGTCGACGTTTAAGCTGTATCAATCGGCGGCGGCTGTCGCCGTCGGGGTGGCGGTCTTGCTCGCCGCCTTGATGACGCTCGTGCCGTTTTTCATGGCCGTGCTTGGCGAGAAGCTGTTTTGGCCGGTGCGCGGGAAGCTTGAGCACGGGCAAAGCCGGCTTTGGCTCGCCGCCGGTCGCTTTGCCTTCGCCCGTCCGCTTCTGGCGTTGGCGATTGTTGGGATTGTGACGGTGCCGGTGCTCGCGACGTACGACGGCAAGCTGTCGTTTGACTCCATGGAAGAGATTGGCGATCATTACCGTTCGGTCAAAGCATTTCGCATCATCGCCGATCATTTCAATCCGGGAGATGCCATGCCGACGCAGGTGGTGGTAAAAAGCAAAGAGCCGCTTGATTCGGAAGAAGGGCTGGCGTTGATAGAGAAAATGAGCCGCGAGATTAAAAAAGTTGATGGCGTGGCAAGCGTCCGCTCGGCGACGCGTCCGACCGGAGAGCCGATTCAGGAGCTGTATGTCACCGAACAGGCGAAACAGTTGAAAGATGGCCTTGGCGTCGGCAAAGAGGGGATTGAGAAAATCGGCGCCGGACTTGAGACGGCAAGCGAAAAATTGTCCTCGTCCGCGCCGCAGCTCAAGCAGGCGTCATCCGGCATCGGCCAGCTTGTCTCTGCAACGGAGCAGCTTGAAGACGGTCTGCGCCAGCTGCAAAACGGCCTTAGTCAAATCGAACAAGGCGTGCGTCGTGGAGCGGTGGGCGCCGGCGAGCTGAAAAACGGCTTAGTGACGCTTCGCGACAATGCGAAAAAGCTGCAGGAAGGCGCCGCGCAGCTGCTTGACGGCTACAAGCAGACGGAACAAGGGCTGTCGGCATTAAGCGGCCAGTACCGGCAAATCGAAGCGGGATTAAAGGCCGTCGCCAATCAGCTCGCCGCCGTGCAGGCGATGCTTGCGCAAGTCGAACAGGCACATCCGGAGCTCGCGCAAGACGCTCAATATCAACGAGCGAAAATGACGGTCGCCGCCTTGTCCAAAAAGACGAACGAAATGGCGGACGGCCTCGTACAGTTGAACGGGGTGCTTGAGCAGGCGCGCGCCGGCTTGGCGAAAGCGAACGACTCGTTCGCCCAGCTTGCGGCCGGCCAAGCGGCGGTCAACGGCGGCTTGGACCGGATCATCGCCGGGCTTTCGGAGCTCGAAGCCGGGTTGACGAAAGCGGCCGACGGCCAGAAACAGGCGGTCGACCAATTGCCGCAATTCTCCCGAGGGCTTGAGCAAGTGAACGGCGGCCAGCGCCAATTGCTTGAGCATTTCTCCGCCCTTGGCGGCCAGCTCGGCCAGCTTGTAAACGGCTTGGACCAAAGCGCGTCCGGGCTGCATAAAGTGGCGGACGGCCTCGGAACGGCGGAAACGTATTTAGCCGATTTGTCATCGGCGCCGGAGAAAGACATGGCTGGCTGGCACATGCCGAAGGAAGCGCGCGAAAGCAAAGACTTTGCGCAGGCGAAAGACGCGTATATGTCGAAAGACCGGCGCATCGTGACGTTTGATGTCATTTTAAAAGAAAATCCGTATTCGACATCGGCGCTCAGCCGTGTGGATGACATTCACGCCGCCGCTGAGCGGGCGGTGAAAGGGACGAAGTGGGAAGACGCGACGATCGCTGTCGGCGGCGTCACAAGCACGTACGCCGATTTGCAGGCGATCTCAAACGCCGACTATAAACGGACGGCCGTGCTGATATTGATCGGCATCGCCATCGTGCTCGCAGCGCTCCTTCGTTCGCTTATCATGCCGCTCTATTTGATCTTGTCGCTCGTCCTGACGTATTACACATCGATGGCCGTCACCGAACTCATTTTCGTCAACGGCCTCGGCTATGCCGGCTTGAACTGGGCGGTGTCGTTCTTCGCCTTTGTGTTGCTGTTGGCGCTTGGCATCGACTACAGCATCTTCCTCATGGATCGGTTCAACGAATACCGCGGCCGGCCGGTGAAGGAAGCGATGCTGTCGGCGATGGGCCATATGGGGACGGTCATCATCTCGGCCGCCGTCATTTTAGGCGGAACGTTCGCCGCGATGTATCCGTCCGGCGTCTTGTCGCTCTTGCAAATCGCGACGATTGTGCTGACGGGGCTTCTCCTTTACGCCCTCGTCGTTCTGCCGCTGTTTGTGCCGGTCATGGTCCGCACGTTCGGCCGCGCGAACTGGTGGCCGTTTCGGCAGCCAGTGAGCGAAGTGGATGGTCTGGAACAACAAAAAATCAGTTAGGAAGGCGAGTCAACGCCGCTCCCCGCATGCTGGGGGCGGCGTTCTTTTTCAGGAGAGCTGGCACGATGCCGCCTCTCCTCATCAACGAAATATAGGTGCTCGTTGCTTGATCGTCCGCCAGCGATTCATTCCTTTTCCATTTCACAAAGCATATTTTTTCCTCTTTTGCCCAACATAAAGTATGATGAGTAGTAGAGAACATTCCAAAACCTAAAGGAGGGCTGCCGCATGACGAAACGAGTGCTCATGGTGGTGACGAACCATACGACGATCACCGACGACCATAAAACCGGGCTTTGGCTTGAGGAGTTTGCCGTACCGTATTTGGTATTTAAAGAAAAAGGGTATGACGTGAAAGTGGCGAGCATTCAAGGCGGCGAGGTGCCGCTTGACCCGCGCAGCATCAATGAAAAAGACCCGTCTTGGGCGGAGGCGGAAGCAGTGCTGAAGAACACAACACGTTTAAGCAAGGACGATGCACACGGGTTTGACGCCATTTTCCTTCCCGGTGGACACGGGACGATGTTCGATTTTCCCGACAATGAAACGCTCCAATACGTCTTGCAGCAGTTTGCCGAAGACGGGCGCATCATCGCCGCTGTCTGCCACGGTCCGTCAGGGCTGGTGAATGCCACATACAAAGACGGCACGCCGATTGTGAAAGGAAAAACGGTCACGTCATTTACGGATGAAGAAGAGCGTGAAGTCGGGCTTGATGTGCATATGCCGTTTTTGCTCGAGTCGACGCTGCGCCTGCGCGGTGCAAATTTCGTCCACGGCGAGAAATGGACCGATTTCTCGGTGCGCGACGGTAACTTGATCACCGGGCAAAATCCGCAATCAAGCCGAAGCACGGCGGAAAAAGTCGTCGCCGCGCTGGAAGAGCAGGCGTGAGCGATAAAGGCTGAATGTGCGGCAAAGGGGTGTCCCAAGAGAACGGGGCACCCTTTCTTCATCAGGCATTCGTGAAAAAACAGAACGTGTACGTATCCATGACCGATATGAAACCGTATCGTGGGCGTTCTATCAGTTCCGTCAACTGTTAGAGTATAAGGCACGTTTGCATGGGTCAAAAGTGATTGTGGTTGCTCCGCATTACACCTCTTTGACATGTCCAAAGTGTGGTCATACGGAAAAAGCCAATCGAAAGAAACGTACACACACCTTTTGTTGTCGAACATGCGGATATACCTCAAACGATGACCGCATTGGTGCTATGAACCTTCAACGAAAAGGAATAGAGTACATCGTTGAAGGAACGACACAGGCATGACCTGCGTCGTTGGGCAGCTGTCAACCTGCCCCTAATGCAACCCCAAGTCAAGGAAGGAGGACGAAGTCCGCTCGCACTTCTGGGGAGTTGCAAGCCTCCACTTCAAGCGTTAGCTAAGTGGGGGTAGTTGACGACGGGATGCAGGGACACACATATTACCCGTGGTGCTAGATAAACTCAAACAAACATCATTGTTCATCAATTCCACTCCTTCACTACCGGCGCTTGGCGATGGCAAGCGCCTTTTTCGTATTGGCGAAATGAAGCTTGGCGCACGCCGCGAGCGCTTCTTCCCCCCGCGCGCGGATGATCCGGGCGGCGGCTTCGTCAACGATGGCGCCGGCACCTTTTGGAAGCAGGAGGCCGACGGCGCGGGATAATTGCTCCATCTCCTCTAAAAACACATAGCGGGCGATGATCGAGGCGGCGGCGACTGATACGTGGACACTTTCCGCCTTGGGAAGGCAGTGCACCCGCTCGCGGATAATGCGATCTTCATCGGAAAGGTAACGGAAATACGAATCCCGTTTTAAAAATTCGTCGATGATGATTGCTTCTGGTTCGGCGGGCGCGATGGCGTCAACGAGTTTCACGAGCGTCCGGTTGTGAAGGAGCGCTTTCATTTTCGTCTGCGGCATGCCGCTTCGCTGCCAGCGGTTGTATTCGGCATTGTCCAACACGGTGACCGCATGCGGCACGGTTTCCATGATGGCGGGGGCGATCCGTTTGATTGCCTCATCGTTCAATTGTTTCGAATCTTTCACGCCAAGCGCCGCGATTTTGGCGATATGCGGCCGATCCACGTAGGCGGCGGCGACGACGATCGGGCCGAAATAATCGCCGGTGCCGACTTCATCGGAACCGATGGCGGAAAGAGACCCGAGTTGATGAGCTGCCAAAGCGGACGGCTGGTGGTCAGCTGTTTCGTTTGAGGCGCTCGCCCCTGATATCCATTTCGCTGCTTCTTGCTCCGCCGCTTTCCCTTGAAACAGCACTTTGCCTGAGCGGTAGGCGGTGATCACGACATCCGGGCGTTTGACGGCAAACAACGCTCCAGCCGGAAGCCGGTCGGACAAGGCGCCTTCATAGTGGGCGCGCAAGGCGTCAAGCAGCTGTTGGTCGGCTTGAATCACATAGTTTGACAACGTTCGATCGCTCCTTTATCTTCTCTATCGTTGCTGTGTGTCGCTTCTTTCCATTATACCAGCGTTCATGATATGATAAACAGTAGGATTTTGGCGAAGTGGGGGAGAAAGCTTGACAGAACAGCCAAAAACGCGAGTGAGCGTCCGCATCTATGGACAAGACTACACGATCGTCGGCGCGGAAAGCCCGGCCCACATCCGGCTCGTGGCGGCGTTCGTTGATGATAAAATGCATGAATTCAGCGAGAAAAATCCGCTCCTTGATGTGCCGAAGCTGGCCGTGTTGACAGCCGTCAACATCGCCAGTGAGTATCTCAAACTGAAAGAACAATATCAACGGCTGGCGGAACAGCTGAAACAGGAAAAGGACGGGAAACAGGATGATTGATGTCGTGCTGCTGTTTGTCCTGTTGATGGGGGCGATGATCGGGCTGAAGCGCGGCTTTATCCTTCAATTCATTCATATGGCCGGGTTTCTCATCGCCTTTTTCGTCGCCTATCGCTATTATGAACGGTTTGTGCCGACATTGCGCCTTTGGATTCCGTATCCGACGTTCGGAGACCCGGAGACGATGAAGCTGCTGTTTCAGAGCACGCATTTGGACGATGCCTATTATCGGGCGATTTCCTTTGCGCTTTTGTTTTTTGCTGTGAAAATCGTCCTGCAAATCATCGGCTCGATGCTTGATTTCGTCGCCCAACTGCCGCTCTTGCGAAGCGTCAACCGTCTGGCGGGGGCGGCGCTCGGGTTTGCGGAAGTGTATTTGCTCGTCTTTTTGCTGTTGTATATCGGGGCGCTCGTGCCGATTGACAGCGTGCAGGAGCAGCTGCAGCGTTCGCTTATGGCGACCGTGATTGTGAAACATACGCCGGTGTTGTCGGACATGCTTAATCATTGGTGGATTCATGGCCGCGTCTGACCGGGCGCGGCCGCGGTTTTGCGGGAAAGGGAGGAAATGGGGATGAGCGTCCATAAAAAAGAGGTCATCCGCCTGCTTGAAACGATCGCACTGTATATGGAGATCAAAGGAGAAAATCCATTTAAGGTCAACGCCTTCCGCAAAGCGGCGAACGCCTTGGAAACGGATGAGCGGAGCCTCGCGGAAATCGGCGACTTCACCGCCATTCCCGGCATCGGCAAAAGCACGGCGGCGATCATCACCGAGTTTGTCGAAACCGGTTCATCATCGGTGCTCGAGGAATTAAAGCGCGATATTCCGGAAACGCTTCTTTCCTTGCTTAAGATCCCGGGGCTTGGCGGCAAAAAAATCGCCAAGCTGCATCAAGAGCTTGGCATTGTCGATATGGATGGATTGAAAGAAGCGTGTCTGGCGGGAAAAGTGCGGGAGCTTCCCGGTTTCGGCGCGAAAACGGAGGAAAAGTTGTTGGCGGCGATTGAGGAGGCGGGCAAACGCCCTGAGCGGCTGCCGCTCGCTCGGGTGCTCGCCGCCGCGGCGGATGTGGAACGCCAGCTTTCTTGTTTGGATAGCGTCATCCGCTTCTCGCGGGCCGGCAGTTTGCGTCGCGTAAACGAAACGGTGAAAGATTTGGATTATGTCATCGCCACCGACCGTCCGGCTGCGGTGCGCGACGGGCTTCTTCGTTTTGAGCGTGTCCGTGAGGTCATCGCTGCTGGGGAGACAAAAGTGTCGCTTCTGCTTCGCTATGACGACGATGTGGCCGTCGACTTCCGGCTGGTCAGCGGGGCGCAGTTTGCGACCGCGCTCCATCATTTCACCGGATCGAAGGAGCATAACGTGCGCATGCGCCAGCTCGCCAAAGAGCGCGGGGAGAAAATCAGCGAATACGGCGTGGAAGACGAAGCGACAGGCAAGGTGAAAACGTTCCCGGATGAAGCGGCGTTTTACGCCCATTTCGGGCTGCCGCACATTCCCCCGGAGCTGCGTGAAGACGGCACGGAAATCGAGCGCTATTCGGACCGATATCCGCTTGTCCGCCTTGAAGACATTCAAGGCGATTTGCATATGCATTCGGCATGGAGCGACGGGGCGTGTTCGCTTGAGGAGCTCGTTGAGGCGTGCCGCCGCCGCGGCTATCGGTATATGGCCATCACCGACCATTCGCAATTTTTGAAAGTCGCCAACGGTTTGACGCCGGATCGATTGCGGCGCCAGCGCGAGGAAATCGAACGGCTGAACGCGCGCTATTCGGATTTTACCATCCTCGCCGGCATTGAGATGGATATTTTGCCGGACGGGACGCTCGATTACGATGATGACGTGCTCAAGGAGCTGGATTTTGTCATCGCCGCCATTCACTCTGCGTTCAAACAGCCGCGCGAGGCGATCATGAAGCGGCTCGAGGCGGCGCTTCGCAATCCGTACGTCGATGTTATCGCCCATCCGACCGGAAGGCTCATCGGCCAGCGCGGCGGTTATGACGTCGATCTCGAGCGGCTCATGGAACTCGCGGCCGAGACGAACACGGTGCTTGAGTTAAACGCCAACCCGAGCCGTCTCGATTTGTCGGCAGCTTACGTGAAAAAAGCCGAGGAAGCGGGGGCGTATATTGCCATTAACACGGACGCCCACCATTTGGACATGCTTGATGATATGGCTATTGGCGTGGCGACGGCAAGGAAAGGCTGGATCAAGAACGAAACGGTCATCAACACATGGCCGCTTGACAAGCTGCGGCAGTTTTTGCGCGACAAACGAACGAAATGAATGAGCTGGGGGTCAGATACGTGCAACGAAAAGTGCTTCACACCTTGGAGTTCGATAAAGTGAAAGAGCAGTTGGCTGAGCATGCGTCCTCGCCGCTCGGTTTGGAAAAAATCGAGGCGCTCATGCCGTCATCCGATTTGGAGGAGGTGGCCGCTTGGCTTGAGGAAACGGATGAAGCGGCCGCTGTTTTGCGACTTGCTGGCTATGCGCCGCTTGACGGAGTTGTCAACATTCGCCCTCATTTGAAACGGGCGGCGATCGGCGGCGTGCTCAGTCCGCAAGAACTCGTGGAAACGGCATCCACCTTGACCGCAAGCCGGCAGATGAAACGGCTGATTATGGATCTGCATGAAGAGCAGGGGGGATTGGATCGTCTGTCCATTTATGCCGATGAGCTCGTGGAGGTGCCGGCGCTTGAGCATGACATTCGCCGCTCGATCGACGATCATGGCGAGGTATTGGATGCCGCAAGCGACCGCCTCCGTTCGCTCCGCGGGCAAATTCGGTCAGTGGAAACGCGCATCCGCGAGAAGCTTGAGAGCATCATTCGCTCGCCGTCGGCGCAAAAGCGGCTGTCGGACGCCATCATTACGATCCGCAACGACCGCTATGTCATTCCGGTGAAACAAGAGTATCGCAGTGCCTATGGCGGCATCGTCCACGACCAGTCGGCGTCCGGGGCGACGCTGTTTATCGAGCCGCAGGCGGTCGTCGAGTTGAACAACGCACTCCGCGAAGCGCGGGCGAAAGAAAAGCAAGAAATCGAACGCATTTTGCGCGAACTGTCGGCAAAAGTCGCTGAGCAGGCTGAACCGCTTGCGCGGGCGGTTGAGTCGCTTGCGGCGCTCGATTTTGCGTTTGCCAAGGCGAAATACGCCCGCCGGCTGCAAGCCGCGAAGCCAGCGGTCAATAACCGAGGCTATCTTCGCTTTGTGCAGGCCCGCCATCCGCTGCTTGATCAAGAAAAGGCGGTGCCGAATGACATTGAACTCGGCGGCGATTATACGACGATCGTCATAACAGGCCCAAACACCGGCGGGAAAACGGTGACGTTGAAAACGGTCGGCTTGTTGACATTAATGGCGCAAGCGGGGCTGTTTATCCCGGCGGCCGACGGATCGGAAGCGGCGGTGTTCCGCGCAGTGTACGCGGATATCGGCGACGAGCAGTCGATCGAACAAAGCTTGAGCACGTTCTCGTCCCATATGGTCAATATTGTCGACATTTTGCGCCATGTCGATGGCCAAAGCCTTGTGCTGTTTGATGAGCTCGGAGCGGGCACCGACCCGCAGGAAGGGGCGGCGCTTGCCATCGCCATCTTGGATGAAGTGCACGGGCGCGGGGCGCGGACGGTGGCGACGACGCATTATCCCGAATTGAAAGCGTACGGCTACAACCGCCCCGGGGTGGTGAACGCGAGCGTTGAATTTGACACTGAAACGCTCCGTCCGACGTATAAACTATTGATCGGCATTCCCGGCCGCAGCAACGCCTTTGACATCTCACGCCGCTTGGGGTTGGATGAGAGGATTATCGAGCGGGCGAAAGCGCAAGTGAGCGCGGAAAGCCATAACGTGGAAAACATGATCGCGTCGCTCGAACGAAGCAAAAAGCAAGCCGAGGAAGACGAAGCGCGGGCGCGCGCGGCGCTGGAGGAAGCGGAGCGGCTGCGCGCCGAGTGGGAGCAAAAGCTCGAAGCGCTCGAAGAGGAAAAAGAAGAGCGGCTGGCTGAAGCGGCGAAGCAGGCAACGGACATCATCCGCGCCGCCGAGCGCGAAGCCGAGCGGGTGATCCATGAACTGCGCCGCCTGCAAAAAGAAAAGCAGGCGGAAGTGAAAGAACACGAGCTCGCCGAGGCAAAACAGCGGCTCGCCGCCGCCGTGCCGAAAGTCGAGAAACGGAAAAGAGCAAAAAAACAGGCGCCGCGCCATGTATTCCAGCCGGGTGATGAAGTGAAGGTGACGAGCCTCAACCAAAAAGGCTACTTGATCGAAAAAGTGTCGGACGATGAATGGCAAGTGCAGCTCGGCATTTTGAAAATGAAAATTCACGAGCGTGACTTAGAATACATCGGCAGCGCGCCGGTGAACGACGTGACGCCGATTGCGACCGTGAAAGGCAAGGACGCCCATGTGAGCCTTGAGCTTGATTTGCGCGGCGAACGGTACGAAGACGCGCTCCTTCGGCTTGAGAAATACTTGGATGACGCCGTGCTCGCCGGATATGCGCGCGTCTCCATCATCCACGGCAAAGGGACAGGCGCGCTCCGCCAAGGGGTGCAGCAGTTTTTAAAGCAGCACCGGGCGGTCAAAAGCTTCCGATTTGGTGAGGCGAATGAAGGCGGGACCGGGGTGACGGTCGTGGAACTGAAATGATGGGGGCGAGAATGATGGCGCCGTTTTGGGAGCACGAAATGGTGAGAACCGCTGCCAATTTCAGCGTCGCCGTGCTGTGCATCGTGGTGTTTTTGGCCGTGTTTGAACTCGTCACGAAGTATAAAAACTGGGAAGAAATTCAAAAAGGCAATATGGCGGTGGCGATGGCAACCGGCGGAAAGATTTTTGGCATTGCCAATATTTTTCGTTACGCGCTCGCCCACCATGAGTCGCTGTTGTCGATGGTCGGCTGGGGCGTGTACGGGTTTTTGCTTCTGCTCGCAGCGTATTTTATTTATGAATTTTTGACGCCGAAGTTTAACATCGATGATGAAATCGCCAACGACAACCGGGCGGTCGGCTTTATCTCGATGGTCATTTCCGTCGGTTTGTCGTTTGTCATCGGCGAAGGGATTCAGTAAAGGGGAACAACGAATGAACGCAGTAGTCAAATGGTTGTTGATCGCCGTCGGGCTGCTTTTGATCGCCGGCATCGCGTATATGGCGGTGCGCAACCGGTCGGTCGATGTGCTGGCGAAAATCTTGTTTGTCATTTGCGCGTGCTTTTTCTTCATTGGTTTGGTGTACTGGTTTTGGTGACGTCTCGCTCAGGCGAGGCGTTTTTTTTTTTTGATGAAAAATTACAAAAAGTGAAATAAAATAGAAACAAGGAGGGATGCATATGGAAAAACCGTGGCTCGCTCATTATCCGCCGTCCATTCCTGCTACGCTCGACTATCCAAAGAAAACGCTTTCTGACTATTTGCGGGAGACGGCGGAACAATATGGCGACAAAGACGCCATCGATTTTTTCGGAAAGACGATGACGTTCCGCCAAGTGTACGAACAGGCGCTCACATTCGCCCACTTTTTGCGCCGCCTTGGTGTTCAAAAAGGAGACCGGGTGGCGGTGATGCTGCCAAACTGCCCGCAGGCGGTGATCAGCTACTACGGGACGCTCCTAGCGGGCGGCATCGTCGTGCAGACGAATCCGCTTTACACCGAGTATGAGCTTGAATACCAGCTGAACGACAGCGGCGCCTCGGTGCTCGTGACGATGGATCTTTTGTATCCAAAGACGGAAAAGGTGAAAGGGAGGACGCCGGTCAAGCATTGGATTGTCACGAGAATGCAAGAGTATTTGCCTACGGTGAAGAAATGGCTGTATCCGCTTGTGCAACGGAAGCAAAACATGCCGATTGTCCGCATCGCGGAAAGCGAAACTGTTCATCTGTTCCGCACGATCATGTGCCGCAAGGAAACCGCTCCGATCGGGGTGGACATCGACCCCGTGGAAGATGTGGCGCTACTGCAATATACAGGCGGCACGACGGGACATCCGAAAGCGGCCATGTTGACGCATCGCAACTTGATCGCCAATACGCTCATGTGCGCCCATTGGGTGTATAAATGCGAAAAAGGAAAAGAAACGGTGCTCGGCGTGCTTCCGTTTTTCCACGTGTACGGCATGACGACGGTGATGAATTTGTCCGTGATGATGGCGAGCAAAATGGTGCTGCTCCCGCGCTTTGATGTCAAGCAAACATTAAAAGCAATCGAGCGCACCCGGCCGACGATGTTCCCAGGCGCGCCGACGATGTACATCGCTTTGTTGAACCATCCGGATTTGCCGAAATATGATTTATCTTCGATCAACGTCTGCATCAGCGGATCCGCTCCGCTACCGGTTGAGGTGCAGGAGCAGTTTGAACAGGTGACGGGCGGAAAATTGATTGAAGGATACGGGTTGACCGAGGCATCCCCTGTCACCCATAGCAACTTCCTTTGGGACGGGGAGCGGGTGAAAGGAAGCATCGGCGTTCCGTGGCCGGATACGGACGCGAAAATCGTTTCCTTGGAAACGGGTGAGGAAGCAAAGCCCGGCGAGCGTGGAGAACTCGTCGTGCGCGGGCCGCAAGTGATGAAAGGCTATTGGAACCGTCCGGAGGAGACCGAGCAAGTGCTGCGCGACGGTTGGCTGTATACAGGTGACATCGGCTATATGGATGAGCGGGGGTATTTTTATATCGTCGACCGCAAGAAAGATGTCATTATCGCCGGCGGTTACAACATTTACCCGCGTGAAGTCGAAGAAGCGCTGTACGAGCATCCGAAAGTGCAGGAAGCGGCCGTGATCGGCGTTCCCGATCCGTACCGCGGCGAGACGGTGAAAGCGTTCGTCGTGTTAAAGCCGGGGGAGATGTGCAGCGAACAGGAGCTTGACGCGTTTATGCGCCAGCGCCTGGCTGCTTACAAAGTGCCGCGCATCTACGAGTTCCGCAGCGAATTGCCGAAGACGGCGGTCGGCAAAATTTTGCGCCGCGTGTTGGTGGAAGAGGAGAAAAAGAAGCTTGACAAATCGGCAGAATTGCCCGTAAAATGAAAATATGAATGATGGTTCATTCATTTGGCGGATGGAACGTGAGAAAAGGAGAATCCATATTGCGGAGGGAAAAGCCGAAATTTAAGCAAATTATTGACGCGGCCGTCGTCGTCATCGCCGAGCATGGCTACCATCAAGCGCAAGTGTCGAAAATCGCCAAGCAGGCCGGCGTCGCCGACGGCACGATCTATCTTTATTTTAAAAACAAAGAGGATATTTTAATTTCGCTTTTTCAGGAAAAGATGGGGGCGTTCATCGAGAAAATTGAACAAGAGACAGAAGGAATTTCAAGCCCCTTAGAGAAATTGTATGTGTTGGTGAAAACTCATTTTTCCGCCCTCGCTGCCGATCCGCATATGGCGGTCGTGACGCAGCTTGAGTTGCGTCAGTCGAACAAAGAGCTGCGCCATCGCATTAATGACGTGCTGAAAGGATATTTGCGGCTAATCGACCGCATCATCATGGAGGGGATGGAAAAAGGGGAATTTCGCCAAGATTTAGACGTCCGGCTCACCCGGCAAATGATCTTTGGCACCCTTGATGAAACGGTGACGACGTGGGTGATGAACGAGCAAAAGTACGACCTAGCCGCGCTCGCCGATCCGGTGTACGAACTGCTCATCAAAGGGTGCGCCGCCGGGCGTTAGGAAAGGCAGAAAGGGGAGAGGCTTCATGAATTTTTTTCGCGTAGCGAAAGAGGAGTTCGTCGCCGTCGTGACGTTTTCGCGGCCGCCGGCGAACGCTCTTGCATCCGCTGTTTTGAAAGAGCTTTCAACCTTGTTGGACGAGCTTGAGACCGACCCGGACGTGCGCGTCGTGCTGCTCCATGGCGAAGGAAGATTTTTCTCAGCCGGCGCTGACATCAAAGAATTCACGTCCATCGCTTCCGACGAGGAGGCGTCCGGCTTGTCGCGCAACGGCCAGCTCGTGATGGAGCGGATCGAACGCTTTTCCAAACCGGTCATCGCTGCCATTCACGGCGCGGCGCTTGGCGGTGGATTGGAGTTGGCCATGAGCTGCCATATCCGCATCGTGGCGGAAAACGCTAAACTCGGCCTGCCGGAGCTGCAGCTCGGCATCATCCCCGGATTTGCCGGCACGCAGCGGCTTGTGCGCTACGTCGGCTTTGGTAAGGCAGCCGAAATGATGTGGACGAGCGAGCCGATTACCGGCGCAGAGGCTGTGCAATGGGGGCTTGCCAACAAGGCGGTGCCGGAAGAGCGGCTTCTTGACGAGGCCAAAGCGCTGGCGAAAAAGATCGCCGCCAAAAGTCCGCTTTCCGTTCGGGCGGTTATTGAGTTGCTTAACGCCGCCAAGGAAAAAACGTTCGTTGAGGCCGTGCGCGAGGAAGCGGAATGGTTTGGCCGCGTGTTTGGATCCGAGGATGCAAAAGAAGGCGTGCAGGCGTTTTTGGAAAAACGGCCGCCCGTCTTTAAAGGGAAATAATCTTTGTCAATATCTGAATGTTGGAACATGAAACAATGTTCAATCAAACCGAGGAGGGAACGACATGAACATTTTTGTGTTGATGAAACGCACGTTTGACACGGAAGAAAAAATCTCCATCGTCAACGGCAAGATTAACGAGGAAGGGGCAGAATTCATCATCAATCCGTACGACGAATACGCCATTGAAGAAGCGATTCAAGTGCGCGACAAACACGGCGGCGAAGTGACGGTCGTCACCGTCGGCAGCGAAGAGGCGGAAAAAGAACTCCGCACAGCGCTCGCCATGGGTTGCGACAAAGCGGTGCTCATCAACATTGACGATGATGTCGAAGAACAAGACCAATATACGACGGCGAAAGTGCTCGCTGAATACTTAAAAGACAAAAACCCGGACTTGATTTTAGCCGGCAACGTCGCCATTGACGGCGGCTCCGGCCAAGTCGGCCCGCGTGTGGCGGAATTGCTCGGCATTCCATATGTAACGACGATCACAAAGCTCGACATTGCCGACGGCGGCAACGTGACGGTCGTGCGCGATGTCGAAGGGGATGAGGAAATCATCGAAACGTCGCTGCCGCTCCTTGTCACCGCTCAACAAGGCTTGAACGAACCGCGCTATCCGTCGCTGCCGGGGATCATGAAAGCGAAAAAGAAACCGCTTGAAGAGCTAGAGCTTGACGATTTGGACCTCGACGAAGACGATGTTGAAGCGAAGACGAAAACGATTGAAGTGTTCTTGCCGCCGAAGCGGGAAGCAGGGAAAATTTTGCAAGGCGACATCGCCGATCAAGTGAAAGAGCTCGTCCAGCTGCTCCGCTCCGAAGCGAAAGTGGTATAAGCGGAAACCGCTGTCGGCGTTCGGATGAAGCACAACGGGGAATCAAAGGATAGGGGGACTGAAAACATGGCACGCAAAGTATTGACATTGGCAGAAGTTCGCGACGGATCGCTGCGGAACGTTTCGTTTGAGGCTATTGCGGCCGCCAAAACGATCGCCGAAGGCGGGGAAATCGTCTCGGTGCTCGTCGGCGACCAAGTGCAGGCGCATGCGAACGAACTCATTTACCGCGGTGCCGACCGCGTCGTCGTCATTGAACATCCGAATTTGAAATTTTATACATCAGATGGCTATTCGCAAGCGCTAAAAGCCGTGATTGACAACGAACAGCCGGAAGGCATCGTCTTCGGCCATACGGCGCTTGGCAAAGACTTGTCGCCGAAACTGGCCATCAAGCTCGACGCCGGCCTTGTGTCCGACGTCATCGCCGTCGAAGAGGAGGGCGGCAACATCGTCTTTACCCGTCCGATCTACTCCGGCAAAGCGTTTGAAAAGAAAATCGTCACCGATGGCATCATCTTCGCGACGGTGCGTCCGAACAACATCGCGCCGCTTGAGCGCGACGAGTCGCGCTCAGGCAGCGTGGAAGCGCTCGCCGTCGAGATCAAAGACTTGCGCGCGATTGTCAAAGAGGTCGTCCGCAAAACGGCGGAAGGCGTCGACTTGACGGAGGCGAAAGTGATCGTCGCCGGCGGCCGCGGCGTCAAAAGCGCCGAAGGCTTTAAGCCGCTCCAAGAGCTCGCCGAAGTGTTGGGCGGCGCGGTCGGCGCTTCGCGCGGGGCGTGCGATGCCGGCTATTGCGACTACTCGCTGCAAATCGGGCAAACGGGAAAAGTCGTCACGCCGGACCTTTACATCGCCTGCGGCATCTCAGGCGCCATCCAGCATTTAGCGGGGATGTCCAACTCGAAAGTCATCGTCGCCATTAACAAAGACCCGGAAGCCAACATCTTTAAAGTCGCGGACTACGGCATTGTCGGCGATTTGTTCGAAGTCGTTCCGCTCCTCACCGAAGAGTTCAAAAAACTGAAAGTGCATTCGTAATGAACAACACGGGCGGCTGCAGCCGTCCGTTTTTTGACGGATAAATTCCGCGGCAAAAGCGAATAGTAGAAACGAAGCAAAACATTCGCGCCGACATGCATTCCATGGTATACTTTGCTTGCAGCATTCAAGAAGATGGGAGGGAATCCATATGGCGATTGTCAACGCCACTGACCAAACGTTCGCCGCAGAAACGAAAGACGGCCTCACGCTCGTTGACTTTTGGGCGCCATGGTGCGGACCGTGCCGCATGATCGCCCCGGTGCTGGAAGAGCTTGACCGCGAAATGGGCGACAAAGTGAAAATCGTCAAAGTGAATGTCGATGAAAACCAAGAAACAGCGTCGAAGTTCGGCGTCATGAGCATCCCGACGCTGCTTCTGTTCAAAGATGGCCAACTTGTCGACAAAGCGATCGGCTATCAGCCGAAAGAGGCGCTTGTGCAGCTGGTTGGCAAACATGTGTCATAACGGAGAAAGAAGGAAATCCAGAGGGGAAGAAGCCTCTGGATTTCTTTATTTAAGGTGTGATCAGCTAGGAAAAGAGGATTTTCAGCAAGAAGGGAGTCCTTTCTCTTTTATCATGTATTGACACTGAAATTCATTTTCTTTTATAATCTTATTGTGTTGATATTGATTATCATTTTTTGATGTGTGAACGGGGGGATACATAATGTCATTAAAATGGAAGTGGCTGGCCTTGTTGGCCGCCGCAGCGTTGGCGCTTGGCGCGTGCGGCCAGAGCAAGCAGACGGCGGGAACAGAAAAAGAAAGCAGCAACCAAACGGCTGTGGAAAAACAAGAAAAGCCGAAAGAGGAAGAGAAGACGGAGAACGAGAAGGAAGAAGCGGAAGTCGATTATGCGGGAGCGTTCAGCGAAGCGCTCGCGGAGCTTGAGAAGGCGAAGCAAGGCGGGGCGGTCGACTTCGGCAAAGTGGAGAGCATCTACAAAGAAAAGCTGCAGCCGCTTGTACAAAAACGTGACGCGGAATTTGAAGATACGCTTGACCAACATATTACCAACGCACTGGCCGCCGGCAAAGACGGGTCGCTTGAGCCGTTGGTTGTCAAGCAAATTTTTGACAAGCTGATGCAAAAAGTGTTTTACACGACGATCAAGCATGAGTTTACCGAAGCAGAAGAGCATTGGGCCAATAAGGAAGAAGTAAAGAAAGAGCTTGAGGAAGCGAAGGCATTTTACGCGATTTTGCAGTCGACCGTGGAAAAGCGCGATGCGGCTTACGGAACGAAGTTGGTTGACGCGATCAACGGGGCGTTTGCCCAAATGGAGCAAGCGGTCCAAAACGATGATGCGCTCTCATTTGCCCTCGGTAAGCAAGTCGTGGACAAAACATTGATGAAAACATTCTATTTAGCGAGCGGAGCGCTGCCGCACGGCTATGCGGCGAAGGCGGCGGCTGCGGCCAAGGAAAACGCCGAAGAAGCCAAAGTGAAGCAGGCGGAAGGCTGGGCGTTTTATCAGTCCGTCTATCCGTATATGAAACGGCATGCCGCGGAGGAGGCGGACTACATTTTGAAACAGTTTGACCTGCAAACCGATGTCAAAACGCTCGATCCGAAAGCGGTGAACCATGCGTTCGTGCGCGGATGGGCGAAAGTGGCGCTTCATGAATATGAAGAAAGCAAAGAAAATTGGGGGCAAGACAAGTCGGTGATCACCGCCTTAGAAGGCGCGCTCTTTATTAACATGATCGAACAGGATATCAAAACGCTGCTCGGCGACAAAGCATACACCGACTTGAACGAACAGGCGACACGCTACCTAGAGGCGGCAAAGGCAAAAAACAAAGCTGAGGGTGACAAATGGCTGCCGCAAATCGAGGCTGCGCTTCAGCAAGTGATCCAGAAAGCGAACTAAATGATCAGCAAGGGTGTCCGGCGCGGCGCCCTTTTTTTGCAGGCGTCCATCCGGGGCGAAGGCAGCGATGGCTGGGCTGCCGCTTGCCTCACCGAGCCAAGGCGGGAAATGAAAACATTTGGTTTTTGCCGATTGGCCACGACGTTCCCCGACGGTTTATGGTAAGATGCTAATGGACAATGGAATTCGATGATGAGGTGAAGGCGATGAAAGTGGTGGTGACCGGGGGAGCCGGATTTATTGGCAGCCATCTAGCCGCCCGGTTAAGCGGACTCGGATATGACGTGGCTGCAGTGGATTGTTTTCATCCATATTATTCTGCTGAACGGAAAGAGCGGCAGTTTCAGACGCTCACCGGCGGCCGGGTGCCGCTTGTCCGCTTGGATTTGCTTGATGGGGAGCGAACGAAAAGGTGGCTGGTCGAGTTTCGCCCCGATGTCGTCTACCATTTGGCGGCGCTGCCGGGCGTGCCGTATTCCCTCGAGGAGCCGCTCGCGTATATCGATTATGACATCAAAGCGACGGTCAATGTGTTGGCGGCGGCGGGGGAAGCGGGTGCGGCGCACGTGCTGTTTGCCTCATCGTCATCGGTGTACGGCGACCGAGGCAATGTGCCGCTCCGGGAAGAGATGGCTGACGGCCGCGTCGTGTCGCCGTATGCGGCGGCGAAATACGGAGCGGAATCGTTTTGTCATGCCTATGCCCATTTGTATAGCTACCAAATGACGATTTTTCGCTATTTCACCGTTTACGGGCCGTGGGGTCGTCCGGATATGGCGATCGGCACGTTTTTGCGCCGATTGCTGGCGGGCGAGGAGATTGTCGTGTATGGCAAGGGGACGGCGCGCGATTATACGTACATCGATGATATTGTGGAGGGCATGATCGCAGCACTTCACCGCAGCGGCGGGCGAAGCGAAGTGTTCAACTTGGGCGCCGGGGCGCCCGTCACCATGGAGCAGCTGCTCGCTGAGTTGCGGAAGCACTTTCCCGATATGAAAATCGTGCACGCGCCGGAGCGGAAAGGCGATGTGAAAGCGACATGGGCGGACATCACGAAGGCGGAGCGGGCGTTTGGTTACAAGCCGAAGGTGGCGTTTGCCGAAGGGCTCGCCCGTACGGTGGCGTGGGCGCGTGAATATGAGCGGTAGGGCGGCCAAGGCGGGGCTCCAGGTTGCCGGAGCGGCCATGGTTGTTCTGTTTGGTTGGCTGACGTATCGCTATTTCGACGGCCGTGCGTTGCTTCGGCATCTCTCCGGGCTGGCCCGCCATCCGGCTGCCATGGCTGTTGCGGTCTTTGTGTATGGCACGTCCTTTTGGCTGCGGGCGTGGGCGTGGAAGCGATATGTCGGAAAGCCAATCGCCTTCTCTGTTTATTGGCGTGCCGTGCTGCTTAGTTTGTTTGTTAACCATCTAGCCCCAGTGAAAATCGGTGATGCTGTGCGTATGGCTTTGCTTGCCCGCCAGCCCGGTGTTTCAGCCAGCGAGGCCATTGAATCGGTGGCGGTGATGCGGCTCCTTGATATGGCGGTGCTTGGTGGATTGACTGTCATTGGGATGTATGCGTATATGCATTACATTCCCCGCATTTCTCTCTTGGCAGCGGCCGTTGCGGCCGGGTTCGTGCTGACCGTGATCGTGTTTCGCCGTTCGCTCCGCCTCGATCGGTTATGGCGGCGATGGCGGAGCGTATTTCACGGCTGGAGCGGCGCGGCGATGGTCGGGGCGGTGGCGGCGAGCTGGCTGTGTGAAGCGGCCGTCATTGGCGTGATCGCGAAAGCAGTCGGCATCCCGCTTTCCTTTGGACAGGCGGTGTGGGCAAACAGCGCGACCGTTTCCGGCCAGATCGCCCAAGTCGCCCCCGGCGGGATCGGAACATACGAGGCGGTGATGGCGTTTGCGTTGACCCGGCTCGGCGCACCGTGGGAGAAAGCATATGCGGCGGCAGTGTTGACCCATGCGTTTAAGTTTTTGTTTTCTTACGCCGCTGGTGCCGCGGTATTGTGGTTTTGGCGGTCCGACTGGCAGATGGTGCGGGGTGTATGGAAAAAGGAAAGGGAGAAGCGATGAAACAAGCATCACGATTCGAAAAAATCGCGGCGCGCTGCTGGAATTTGTTGAACGAAGGGAAACCGTTCACGCCGATTTTTGTCGCCGGAACGATGATGATCTACCATGCCGCTGATTGGATGGGCGGCTCATGGGGGTGGCTGCTCGGTCTGGCGGCGGCGTTGCCGCTGTTTGTCATCTACTATGTCTACGATTATCCATTATTTTTGCGCAATTATTTATGGATCCCTTATGTGGTGTTTCTCATCGTTTGGTCGTTCGCTGATGCGTCGTTGTTGTTGTTGGCGTCGGGGCTTTACTTTTTCTTTACCGTCTTTTTTTGGGGAACGCTTTATTACCATTTGCGCATCGGCACGTCGTGGTGGAATTTCACCCGCTTTTGGAAGCTGGTGCTGAAAAACAGCGATTCGACAAGCGGCAACGCCCAAGAGCAGCTGCCAAAATGTTTTCTTCTTTTGTCTGTATGGGAATACGCTTCACGGCAGATCGAGCAAGGAACGGCTTTGGCGCCGCTGTGCGGGGCGCTTTGGCTGTTTGCCGCTGGGGTGTGGCTGTTTTCATGGATTTTGCATCGGAATTTGTTCGACTGGCAGCCGGAGATCATTCCGACTTATACGAACAATGTGCCGAGTCCAACCGTGCCGATCAGTGACAAAGTGTATGTCATCGTGATTGATGGCATGCGCAAAGACCGGTTTGAAGCAGCCAACGCCCCGTTTTTGAAACGGTTGCGCGCTCAAGGGACGGAATTTGCGCAAATGGAGACGGTCTATCCGGCGCGCACGGTCGTTTGCTTTACATCGATGTTGACGGGCACGTATCCGTTTGAGCACGGGATTCGCTCGAATATGGTGTGGAAGCTTGGGGCGAAAGTCGAAACGATTTTCGATTCGCTCCGCAAGGCAGGGAAAACGGGCCGCTTGCTTGGCATCGCTCATTTGGTCGATTCGTTCGGAGATGATGTCGAAACGGTGACGGCCGTCATGCCTAACGAACTAGCTGACCGCTATATTATCGAGCGGGCGAAACGCATTGTGGAAGAGCAGCACCCGGACTTGCTTGTCGTGCAATTGATCGCCACCGATCAGACCGGCCATAGCCGCGGTGTGCTGTATGACGAGTATATCGAAAAAATTGAAGAAGCCGATGCGTTGATCGCGGAGTTTGTCGGCTGGCTTGAGGAACAGGGCGAGCTCGAGCGCGCGACATTGATTGTCTGCGCCGACCATGGCCAAGCGGATGGCATCGGCGGCCACGGCCACCTCGATGAAGGGGAGCGGTATGTGCCGTTTTTTTTATACGGCCCGGCGATTGAAGCAGGAAAACGAGTCGATGAGAAAAAAAGCCTCGTTTCGCTGGCGCCGACGATCGCCTATTTGCTTGGCGCTCCGTATCCGAGCCATAGCCGCGGTCCGGTTTTGATCGAAGCGATGCGAAAGAAAGGAGGAGAGCGATGAAGAAGCAGCGCGTCATCGTCTTTTTGCCGGCGCACAATGAAGAAGAAGCGATTGGGGAAGTGATTCGCCGCATTCCGCGTCATTTCCATCCCGATGTAGAGGTCAGCGTCTTGGTCATTGATGACGGGTCAACCGACCGGACCGCTGAAGCGGCGAAAAAAGCGGGAGCGGACTACATTTGCCGCTGGCCGGAAAACCGCGGCCTCGGTGCGGCGGTGCGGCGAGGGCTTGAAGAGTGTGTCCGTCTTGGCGCGGATATCGGCGTGATGATCGATGCCGATAACGAATATCCGCCGGAACAAATTCCTGACCTTTTGGCGCCGATTTTCACCGGTGAAGCGGACTATACGATCGGCTCGCGCTTCCTTGGCACGATTCGCGGCATGAAATGGCATCGCCGCCTTGGGAATTATTTGTTCACTTGGCTGCAGTCGTTGCTGCTCGGACAGCGGCTGTATGACGGACAGTCGGGGATGCGCGCCTTTTCGCGCCACGCGATGGAGGAGGCGGAAATCATCCACGATTACAACTACGCCCAAGTGCTGACGCTCAACTTGGTGCGCAAAGGGTTTCGTTTGAAAGAAGTGCCGATCCGCTATCAAGTGCGGACGACCGGCCGCTCGTTCATCAAGTTCACCGCCTATATAACCGCGGTCATCCCGGCCATCTGGAAGGAAATGCGCCGCCCGGTCAAAAAAGCGGTCATTGACCCCAAAGCGCATGTGCTTTCTTTGGAGCGGGAGCGCCATTGTTCGTGAGGGGCGGCCGCATCTGGCCGCCGGCCGTTTTTTTTTCTATATTGACAACGATGATGATAATGATTATCATTGATCTTGATAGGAGGGGCAGAAACGTGAAAACATCCCGTTTCTTTTTTTACATAGCAGTGATCATTATTCTCAATCTCATTCCGCTGAAAGCGTTCGCCTATTCGTATGGAGATCCGAACAAAGAAGCGGTTGCTGAGGCGTATAAAGAGATGAAAGAAAAGTTGAACGAGCAGCCGCCGAACTTTGCCGCAGCGAAGGAAATTTTCGGAACCATAAAAGAAGAAATCGACATGCATATGGGACCTGAGCCGTCCAAGGCCGTGCTTGCAGCCATCGAAGCCAAAGACCGTCAAGCGGTGACTGAAAATATGGAAGAAATTTTAGTGCTCAATATCGCCCGCCGCTTAGACAATATTGAGAAAAACTTTGACCAGTATGATACGAGCAAGCGGCTGTTGGCGAAGGCGTTTGCGACGTATGAAGCGCTGTCGCCGGTCATCCAAGGGAAAGACCCTGCACTTGATAAACAGCTGCGCACCGAGTTTGACAAGGCGCTTCAGTCGCTTGGCAACCCGGGGTTATTTGGCGTCGGCGAGAAAAAATCGGACATCAATGCGTTTAAACAAAGCAAAGAGACGATTTTAACGGCGCTGCAGAAGCAATTCGGTTTGAAAAGCTTAGAAGTTGGCCATTTTTCGGAAAGCGCCACGGAAAAACCGGATGAAGTGAGAAAAAAGGAATGGACCGACTTGTCAGAATTGAAAAACTGGATTCCTCTCATTGTGATCGTTGCGATCATCATTGGCGCTGTCTTGATTTATGTACGGCGTCGGAAACGGACTTAGTCTACTTGTGAAGGGGGAGGCGGGGGCATGGAAGTTCAAGCGCTGCTCATTACGTTTCGCGAAGCGCTCGAGGCATTGCTTATTATCGGGATTATTACGTCGTATTTGAAACGGGTGAACCATCGCGAGTATACGAAATACGTATGGCTTGGCGCCGCCTTGGCGGTGGCCGCCAGCGTCGGTGTCGCTATTTTGTTTCAAGTCGTGTTGACCGGCTTCGCTGCGATGGCAAGTGAAATCTACTTGAAAATCGGCATTATGCTCGTCTCGACGCTGCTGTTGACGCAAATGGTGTTCTGGATGGCCGAACACAGCCGGGACATGAAAAAAAGCTTGGAAGGGAAAATGGATCAGTTCATCACAGCCGGCAATGTCGTCGGGATGGTCATCCATTCGTTTTTAGTCGTGTTGCGCGAAGGGGTGGAAACCGTCTTTTTCTTCGCCGCCATCACACACGGCAACATCGGCGCGGCGCTGCAAGGCTGGGGAGCCGCGACAGGCATGGCCATCGCCGCCTTGGTCAGCTACTTCTTCTTTAAGGGAACGATGCGCATCCCGCTCAAGACATTCTTTAAGGTGACCGGCGCTTTTATCGTCCTCATTGCTGCCGGGTTGCTCGTGCAAGCCATTTCCATGATGCAAGACATCGGTCTGATCGGCAGCGTCATGCCGCATGTGTACGATTTGACGTGGCTGCTTCCGGAACACCCGATCGATTATGAGCATTATTTGCGCGACCACGGTGTGGCCCCCATCTTCTCCGGTGAAGTCGGCGTCTTTTTAAAAGCGCTGTTCGGCTATTCGTCGATGCCGTCGCTCGAGGAAATGATCGCCTATATCGGTTATTTTGTCGTGATTTACTTGCTCGTGACGAGCCGCCATGGGCAACAAAGCGGCAAACAGGAGCAACCATCGGCGGCATTGGAGGAACAGACAAAACGGGTGATGTAAGGTACAAGGCGCGGATGCCTTGTACTTTTTCTTTAGAAGGCTGGTGAAAAACCGCGGCCACCAGTAAATCAGTGGCATTTCGCCCCAAAAAAGAAGGTTGATTTCGCAAGGTTTATCTAATTGAGAAACAGATGGGAATAGCAGTATTTTGTATTAAATCACCAGCCCTTTAGGGGGGGATGCGATGAAACGACCGTTTCTTGACCGCGTTTGGCTTGGCTTCAGCATCGGCTTGGCTGCCGTTTTGTTGGGGGCCGGCCTGCGTTACGCCAGCCCGTACGCGGCCTCGTGGGACGAAGTTGACTTTGCGCGGGCGCTGGAGCGCTATGATTTGTTGGCGATGCAGCCGCATTTTCCAGGCTATCCATATTTCGTTTTGGGCGGGATGGCTGTTCATGCCGCAATCGCTAATCCAGCCAAAGCGCTTTCGATTTTGAACGTGCTTGTGTTGTATTCCGCTGTCTTTCCCATCGTTTGGCTGCTCGCTCGCCATATGCCGCGCTCAGCGGCGCTATGGGCGGCGCTTTCGGTGCTTTCTTCAAGCTACGTGCTCCTTGCCGCCGCCAGACCGATGTCGGACGGCGCGGCGCTTGGCGTGCTTTGGTGGTACATATGGGCGGTGGAATGGGCGCGGCGGCGAACAACATGGATGGCGCAGCTTTGGCCGTCCGCGTTGTTTAGCATCCTCATGGGCATCCGTTTGTCTTATGCCCCGTTTGCTGCCGCGTTGTTGATCCTTTGGCATGAAGACTGGAAAACGCACCGCCGCCTCGGCCGCGTGGCGGCATCGCTGTTGGCGGCGGCCGCCTTTCAATTTGTTTGGGTGGCGGCGGTCGCGGCGACGGAAGGCGGCCTTTGGCCGTTTTTCAAGCTTGGTTGGGCGTTTGTTGCCGGTCATTTCAGCGAATGGGGCGGAACGGCGGCAACGAGCCCGCTGCCGTTTTCTGAGCGATTGTACCGCTTTGTCGTCCACAACTTTGTTTGGACCGGCATCGCCAGCCAGCACGTTTCATTGCTGTCCGCCTATGCGGCAATCGGTGCCATCGCCTGGCGCACGGGGCGGTTTCAGCTGCCGCGTGCGCTTGTCGTTTCCGCGTTGCTGTATGCTGTCTGGGCGCTGTTTGGACAAAATATTGACAAGCCGCGCCACCTTCTTCCGTTGGTTCATTTTGCGCTGTTTTATGTGTGGGGCCGCTTTTTGGCTGCGCCGAAGGCATGGAGATTAGCGCTGGCAGCGGCGGTTGTGCTGCTGCAGTCTGCAATCGGCATCGGGCTGCTGCACGAGCAGGCAAAGACGCCCCCGGCAGTGTATCAGCTTGCCGACGATTTGCGTGACAAGCCGCAGCCGTTTGTGGTATATACGTGGGAAGAGACGCGCGTCCTAGACTATTTGAACGTGCCCTTTCCACATAAAGACGTGCTCCATTTTTCCTTCTTTTTGCAAGACAAAGAAAACTACCGCCATGCTATGATATATATGACCAATCACGTTGTCCAAGGGTTCGAGGCTCAAGGGATCGATGTTTCCCGCCATGTGCGCAAAGTGAAAACGTATCGTTCCAGTCCGCTTGCCGACCCGGTGTATGGAACGATTACACTGTATGAATGGGTGGACGGAGAGTGAGGGGATGGCCATGAACGACCGGCTGAAGGAAAAGCTGTCCGTGCTCCCGGAACAGCCGGGCTGCTATTTAATGAAAGACAAACACGGAACGGTCATTTACGTCGGCAAGGCGAAGTCGTTGAAGGCGCGCGTCCGCTCGTATTTTACCGGGACGCATGATGGCAAAACGCAGCGGCTTGTGGAGGAAATCGCCGATTTCGAATACATCGTCACCTCGTCAAACGCCGAGGCGCTCATTTTGGAGATGAATTTGATCAAAAAGCATGATCCGAAATACAACGTCATGCTCAAGGATGATAAAAGCTACCCGTTTATTAAAATCACCGCGGAACAACATCCGCGCTTGCTCATCACCCGCAAAGTGAAAAAAGACGGCGGCAAATATTTCGGCCCGTATCCGAACGTGCAGGCGGCGAACGAAACGAAAAAGCTGCTCGACCGTTTGTATCCGCTCCGCAAATGTTCGACGCTGCCTTCGCGCGCCTGTTTGTATTACCATATGGGCCAATGCCTCGCCCCGTGCGTCAACCCGGTGTCGGACGAACAAAATAAGGCGATGGTTGAACAAATCGTCCGCTTTTTAAACGGCGGCTATGAAGACGTAAAGCGGGAGTTGGCCGAGAAAATGCACGAGGCGGCGGAAGCGCTCGAATTTGAGCGGGCGAAAGAATACCGCGACCAAATCGCGGCGATTGAGATGACGATGGAAAAGCAAAAAATGATGTTCAATGATTTCATCGACCGCGATGTATTCGGCTATGCGTACGACAAGGGCTGGATGTGCGTGCAAGTGTTTTTCCTCCGCCAAGGAAAGCTGATCGAGCGCGACGTGTCCATTTTTCCGCTTTACCAAGACCCGGATGAGGAAATGCTGACGTTTTTGGGTCAGTTTTATGCGAAAGCGCATCATTTGAAGCCAAAAGAAGTCGTCCTCCCGTCCGACATTGACGGCGAGCTCGCCCGCGAATTGCTCGGCGTTGCCGTCGTCCAGCCGAAAAAAGGGAAGAAAAAAGAGCTTGTTGAGCTGGCGAGCCAAAACGCCGCCATTGCCTTGAAGGAACAGTTTTATTTCATTGAGCGCGATGAAGAGCGGACGATCAAAGCCATCGAGCGTCTCGGAGAGCGCCTTGGCATTCCAGCGCCGCGACGCATCGAGGCGTTTGACAACTCGAACATTTACGGGGCCGATCCGGTCTCGGCGCTCGTCGTGTTCCTTGACGGCAAGCCAGCGAAAAAAGAATACCGGAAATATAAGGTAAAAACAGTGGCGGGACCGAACGATTATGAAACGATGCGCGAAGTCGTGCGCCGCCGCTATACGCGCGTGTTGAAAGAAGGATTGCCGCTTCCCGATTTGATCATCATCGACGGCGGTAAAGGCCACTTGTCGGCGGTGCGGGATGTATTGGAAAACGAGCTTGGCCTCGATGTGCCGCTGGCCGGGCTGGCGAAAGACGAAAAACACCGCACATCCGAGCTTTTGGCCGGCGACCCGCCAACGCTCGTGCCGCTTGACCGGCAAAGCCAAGAGTTTTATTTATTGCAGCGCATTCAAGACGAAGTGCACCGGTTTGCGGTCACGTTCCACCGCCAGGCGCGGCAGAAGACGATGTTCCATTCCGTGCTTGATGACATCCCAGGTGTTGGGAAAAAGCGGAAAAAAGCACTCTTGAATTATTTCGGCTCGGTGAAAAAGATGAAAGAGGCGACGGTGGAAGAGCTGCAACAGGCGAACATTCCGCGGGCGGTGGCGGAGAAGATTTATGAGAAGCTGCATGAATAACTGCAAACGGAAACGAAAGGGCGTCCGGCCGAGCCGGGACGCCCTTTCGTGTGCGCCCGGCATGGGTGCAGTCTATAGGGTGAAAGTCCCGAACTGCGAAGGCAGAAGTAGCAGTTAGCTTAACGCAAGGGTGTCTGCGGCGACGCAGAATCTGAAGGAAGCGGGCGGCAAACTTCCGGTCTGAGGAACACGAACTTCATAGGAGGCTGGGTATCATTGGGTGAGTTTGCACGACAAAACGAAGCCCTTTCTGCCGAAGGTGATACCAAGTAAATGAAGCAGATAGATGGAAGGAAAGACTGCACTCTTACCCGGGGAGGTCTGTCCGGGAAGCCAAGTGCGCTTGGCAACCGTTGGAGCGATCCAACGCTGAACGGACAGAAGTCAGCAGAGGTCATAGTACCCGTCTAGCTTAAGATAGAAGGGGAAGGACCGAACCATGAAGGAGAACGGCCACTAGGCGTTCATCTTCTTTGATGAAGCAGACAACCCGAAAGGGCCTGCTTGAGGGAGGAAATGGTGAAGTCCATGGGGGACCTCAAGAGGGTGGAGAAGAAGATGGCACAAATAGAACGGATCGTTCACGTAGAGAGGAAGAATCGGAATGTGGATGAAACAGGTACTGTCACGGGAGAATCTCCTGCGAGCACTCAAACAAGTGGAAAAGAATAAAGGGTCCCATGGAACCGATGGAATGTCCGTCAAAGACCTGCGAAGACACCTCGTGGAACATTGGGACGTGATACGGCGCGCTTTGGAAGAAGGGACCTACGAACCTTGCCCGGTCCGACGGGTCGAAATCCCGAAACCGAACGGAGGAGTCAGGTTACTAGGAATCCCGACCGTGACAGACCGGTTCATCCAACAGGCCATCGCCCAAGTGCTCACGCCGATCTTTGACCCATCCTTTTCGGAACACAGCTACGGGTTTCGTCCCGGTCGAAGAGGACACGACGCGGTGAAAAAGGCGAAGCAGTATATTCAGGAAGGATATACATGGGTGGTAGATATCGACTTGGAAAAGTTCTTTGATCGAGTCAACCATGACAAACTGATGGGGATATTAGCGAAACGAATTCCAGACAAAATCCTCCTAAAGTTGATACGGAAGTATCTACAGGCAGGGGTCATGATCAACGGGGTGGTCATGGAAACACAAGAGGGGACTCCACAAGGAGGGCCGCTCAGTCCACTTTTGTCCAACATTCTCTTGGATGAGCTGGACAAAGAATTGGAAAAACGAGGGCACAAATTTGTACGGTATGCGGATGACTGCAATATCTACGTAAGGACGAAGAAGGCCGGGGAACGGGTGATGAAATCGATCACGGCATTCATTGAAAAGAAACTCCGGCTGAAAGTCAATGAAACCAAATCGGCAGTGGATCGTCCGTGGAGGAGAAAATTCCTCGGTTTTAGCTTCACCCCAAGTAAGGAGCCAAAAATCCGAATTGCAAAGGAAAGCATTCGGCGCATGAAGCAAAGGATACGCACCATGACGAGCCGATCGAAACCGATTCCCATGCCCGAACGAATCGAACAGCTCAATCAATACATTCTGGGATGGTGTGGATACTTTTCGCTAGCAGAGACCCCAAGTGTGTTCAAAGAACTAGATGGATGGATTCGACGAAGGCTGCGCATGTGCCAATGGAAAGAGTGGAAACTTCCGAGAACCAGAGTCCGAAAACTGCAAAGTTTAGGAGTGCCCAAGCAGAAAGCATATGAATGGGGAAACACTCGGAAGAAATATTGGAGAGTGGCCGCCAGTCCCATCCTGCATAAAGCCCTTGGCAACTCCTATTGGGAGAGCCAAGGGCTGAAAAGTCTTTATCAACGATATGAATCTCTGCGTCAGACTTAATGGAACCGCCGTATACCGAACGGTACGTACGGTGGTGTGAGAGGACGAGGGTTAGTCACCCTCTCCTACTCGATTACTCGATGGGCTGCTTCCGGTCCCATTTGACTAAAATGCGCGCCTGGCCGGCTCGCTTGGCCGGCAGTTCAACCGCTTCGGTGACAAGACGTTTTTGCTGCTCAATCTGTTCGGCAAGAAATCCGGCTTCGAGCTGAAACGAGCAGCTGCCGTACAAGGAAAAGCGAGCGGCGATGATAGAGCCGGACAGCTCGATGGGCAGCTCGTCGTTCCGTTCTTCGCCGGCCGTCAGCGTTCCCCAGCCGGCCTCCTCAAAAAAAGCGGCGATTTGTTCCAAGTCGCGAAGCGGATAGCGACGCGCCAGCTGTCTGCCCGCCCAGTATAAAAGGGACGGGGCGTTTTTGCCGAGCAGCTCGGGAAGAAGCGAATGGCGGAGCAGCTCAGCGCCAAACGCCGATTGGGTAATTGATCGAAATGTTTCGTACTGTTTTTCCAATGATGGCTGTCTCATCATGTTCCCCTCTTTCTATCCATTTTCCCATTATAGCCAAACAGCCGCCGGCATGCACTCTCTTTCTTGCAAAAAACGTGAACGGAGAATGTTTGAACACTTTGTGACAATGTTTTCTTGACGCTTATACAATGTGGGAGTACAATGAATGTGACAAATGCAAGATGGAAATGGAAGGCGTTTCTATTTCCATCCTGTAACGAGGGGGATTTATTTTTATTTACGTTAAAGGGGGTTTACATAATGGCAGGGAATCGCGAGTTTTATTATCGCCGGCTCCATTCGCTGCTCGGGGTTATCCCCGTTGGGGTGTTTTTAGTGCAGCACTTGGTCGTCAACCATTTTGCGACGCGCGGGCCGGAAGCGTTTAACCGGGCGGCTGCGTTTATGGAAAACTTGCCGTTCCGTATTTTCTTGGAAATTTTCATTATTTTCCTTCCATTGCTGTTCCACGCGGTATACGGCATTTACATCGCGTTTACAGCCAAATTCAACACGCGCCAGTACGGCTATTTCCGCAACTGGATGTTCATGCTTCAGCGGATTACGGGCATTATCACATTGATTTTTGTCGTCTGGCACGTGTATGAAACAAGGGTGCAAGCCGCGTTTGGCGCTGAAGTGAATTATGATATGATGGCCAATATTGTCGATAATCCATTTATGCTTTGGTTTTATATTATCGGCATTTTGTCGACCGTCTTTCACTTCGCCAACGGTTTATGGTCGTTCTTCGTCAGCTGGGGTTTAACGGTATCCCCTCGTTCACAGCAAGTGTTCACGTACATTACGATGATCATCTTTGTCGCGCTTTCGATTGTCGGCATTCGCGCCATTTTGGCTTTTGCGTAAAAAATTGATTTCAGCTGTTGGATGACATGAACCGCTGCGTTGGCTCTTGATGGATCGCGCTGCAGCCGTTTGTCGAACGAACGCTTGATCGACAGAGGCAAACCGAGGGACATTGAAGCAAAAGCAGCAATTTTCTAGGGAGTGAGTAGCCATGAAAAAAGGAAAAATCATCGTTGTCGGCGGCGGGTTGGCCGGCTTGATGGCCACGATTAAAATCGCCGAAGCAGGAGTGCCTGTTGAGTTGTTTTCGCTCGTTCCGGTAAAGCGTTCTCACTCCGTCTGTGCCCAAGGCGGCATTAACGGAGCGGTCAACACGAAAGGGGAAGGCGATTCGCCGTGGGAACACTTTGACGATACCGTCTACGGCGGCGACTTCTTGGCGAACCAGCCTCCGGTCAAAGCGATGTGTGAGGCGGCGCCAGGGATCATTTACATGCTCGACCGGATGGGCGTCATGTTCAACCGCACGCCGGAAGGGCTTCTTGATTTCCGCCGTTTCGGCGGGACGCAGCACCACCGCACGGCGTACGCCGGGGCGACGACCGGACAGCAAATTTTGTATGCGCTTGACGAACAAGTGCGCCGCCATGAAGTAGCGGGGCTTGTGACGAAATATGAGCATTGGGAATTTTTAGGGATCGTTTTGGATGACGAACAAATTTGCCGCGGCATTGTCGCGCAAGACTTGCGTTCGATGGAAATCAAAGCGTTTCCAGCCGATGCCGTCATTTTGGCGACCGGCGGCCCGGGGATCATTTTTGGGAAATCGACGAACTCGGTCATCAACACTGGTTCAGCGGCTTCGATCGCCTATCAGCAAGGGGTTTACTACGCGAACGGCGAGTTTATCCAAATCCATCCGACCGCGATTCCAGGCGATGACAAGCTTCGGTTGATGAGCGAATCGGCGCGCGGGGAAGGCGGCCGCGTCTGGACGTATAAAGATGGAAAACCATGGTATTTCCTTGAGGAAAAATATCCGGCTTACGGAAACTTGGTGCCGCGCGATATCGCCGCCCGGGAAATTTTCCATGTGTGCGTCGACTTGAAGCTCGGCATCAACGGCGAAAACATGGTGTACCTCGATCTTTCCCATAAAGATCCGAAAGAGCTCGATATCAAGCTCGGCGGCATTATCGAAATTTATGAGAAGTTCATGGGCGAAGACCCACGCAAAGTGCCGATGAAAGTATTTCCGGCCGTTCACTATTCGATGGGCGGCTTATGGGTCGACTATGACCAAATGACGAACATCAAAGGGCTGTTTGCCGCCGGTGAGTGCGATTATTCCATTCATGGCGCCAACCGTCTCGGGGCAAACTCGCTTCTGTCGGCGATTTACGGTGGAATGGTCGCCGGCCCGAATGCAGTCCGCTACATCCGCGGCCTCGAGAAATCGGCCGATGCGATGCCGTCGACGCTGTACGACCGTTATGTCAAACAAGAGCAGGAAAAATGGGAAAACATTTTGGCGATGGACGGCACGGAAAACGCCTACGTGCTGCATAAAGAGCTCGGTGAATGGATGACGGCAAACGTGACGATCGTCCGCTACAACGACCGGCTGCTGAAGACCGATGAGAAAATTCAAGAGCTGATGGAGCGGTATAAAAACATCAGCGTCACCGATACGTCGAGATGGAGCAACCAAGGGGCGACGTTTATCCGCCAGCTGTACAACATGCTCCAACTTGCCCGCGTCATTACGCTCGGCGCGTACCATCGCAACGAAAGCCGTGGGGCGCACTACAAGCCGGAGTTTCCGGAGCGCAATGACGAAGAATGGCTGAAAACGACGATGGCCCGCTATACGCCAGACGGTCCGGCGTTCCATTACGAAGATGTCGATGTCTCGTTGATTAAGCCGCGCAAACGCGACTACAGCAAAAAGAAAGAGGAAGTGAAGTAAGATGAGCGAAAACAAAACGGTTCGGTTCATCATCACGCGCCAAGATCGTCCGGATTCCGCTCCATATGAAGAGGAGTTTGTCATTCCGTACCGCCCGAACATGAACGTTATTTCGGCGCTCATGGAAATTCGCCGCAATCCGGTCAACGCCAAAGGGGAAAAAACGACGCCGGTCGCCTGGGAAATGAACTGTTTGGAAGAAGTGTGCGGGGCCTGCTCGATGGTCATTAACGGAAAGCCGCGGCAAGCATGTGCGGCGCTCATTGATAAATTAGAGCAGCCGATCCGCTTGGAGCCGATGCGCACGTTCCCTGTCATCCGCGACTTGGTCATCGACCGGAGCCGGATGTTTGATGCGCTAAAACGCGTCAAAGCATGGATTCCAATCGACGGAACGTACGACTTGGGTCCGGGTCCGCGCATGCCGGAGCGGAAGCGGCAATGGGCGTACGAGCTGTCCAAATGCATGACGTGCGGGGTCTGTCTTGAAGCGTGCCCGAACGTCAACAGCAAGTCGAACTTTATCGGCCCGGCGCCGCTGTCGCAGGTGCGGCTGTTTAACGCCCATCCGACCGGAGCGATGCATAAAGCCGAGCGGCTGCGGGCGATTATGGGCGACGGCGGTTTGGCCAACTGTGGCAACTCGCAAAACTGTGTGCAGTCGTGCCCGAAAGGCATTCCGCTGACGACGTCGATCGCCGCGTTAAACCGCGACACGACGATCCAAATGTTCCGCGATTTCTTTGGCAGCGACGAAGCGTAACAGTTGAACCTCTCATCCCCTCCGTGGCCAGCCATGGAGGGGATTTTGCGCTTGCCCAGCCCCCTTGTCTTTGATCAGGTGGGGAGGCGAAAAAAAGACCTATTTTTCTATTAGATAAGCAAAATTTCGTCACCGCCGCCCTTGCTCTCACATACGATATGGTGAGGAAATACCCATCCGGCAGTTCGGGCCCATTGAGAGCAAGGAGGGTTACCACCGTTGAAGGATCAATCGTTTCAATCGAAGCCGCTGCTGACAAAGAGAGAAAAAGAAGTCTTCGAATTGCTCGTGCAAGATAAGACGACGAAGGAAATCGCCAAAGAACTGTTCATCAGTGAAAAAACCGTTCGCAACCATATTTCGAATGCGATGCAAAAGCTTGGGGTCAAGGGGCGCTCGCAAGCTGTGATTGAATTGCTTCGAATGGGCGAACTGAAACTTTAAACAATGCCGGCTTTTCCCTTTCCGGGTGGCCGGCTGTTATGTTCCTTTGCGGCCGGACGAGGCTTTGCCGCCTGTCTGGCCTTTTGTCTGCAGCGGCGTTCTATATTTTGTATTGATTATGTCCCCCGGTATTGTAAAATGAAAAATAGAATGGCCGTTGGCTGAGGCACGTTGTTTTGGGGCCAGGCCGCGAAAATGATCAAGGGGAGATTGTATGCCGTCTGCGATGAACGAAAAAACGATTGCCGAGTTGGAAAAATTGCTTCGCTATATCGCCGCCAACTTAAAACAGCGCGGCCGCGAAATTTTAACGAACTACCCCATCACGCCTCCGCAGTTTGTCGCGTTGCAATGGCTGCTTGAAGAAGGGGACTTGACGGTTGGCGAGTTATCGAACAAAATGTATTTGGCGTGCAGCACGACGACCGACTTGGTCGATCGCATGGAGCGAAACGGTCTCGTCGCCCGAGTGCGTGATGAACATGATCGGCGCGTCGTCCGCATTCACCTGCTCGAAAAAGGCGAGCGCATCATTGAGGAAGTGATTGAAAAACGCCAGCGCGATTTGGCCCAAGTGCTGGAAAACTTTTCGGATGAAGAAATTGTCGTTTTTGAGCGCTGTTTGCGCAAACTGCATCAAGAAATGATGAAAGAATGAGGCGATCACTTGGAAAGAGCAATTGGTGTCATTGATTCAGGAGTCGGCGGCTTAACCGTCGCCAAAGAAATTATGCGGCAGCTGCCAAAGGAACAGATCATTTACCTTGGCGACACCGCCCGCTGTCCGTACGGGCCGCGCCCGGTTGAAGAAATTCGCCGATTTACATGGCAGATGATTCACTACTTGCGGCAATATCCGTTGAAAATGCTTGTCATTGCCTGCAACACGGCAACCGCGGTCGCGCTCGATGAAGTGCGGGAGCGGCTTGACATTCCGGTGCTCGGCGTCGTTCATCCCGGCGCCCGCGCCGCCTTGAAGGCGACAAAAAATGGGCATATTGGCGTGATCGGCACGATCGGCACGGTGAGAAGCAAGGCGTACGAAAAGGCGCTCCAATCGATCAATCCGCACGTCCATGTCGAAAGCTTGGCGTGCCCGAAGTTTGTCCCTCTGGTCGAAAGCGGCGATTTTGAAGGGGAGAAAGCGAAGGCGGTCGTCGCCGAGTCGCTCGCTCCGCTGCGCCCGCTGCCGATTGACGTGCTGATTTTAGGCTGTACGCATTATCCGCTGCTTGCCCCGCTGATCCGGGCCTACATGGGCAAAAAAGTGAAACTGATTTGCTCGGGCGGTGAAACGGCCCGCGAAGTGAGCGCCATTTTGCATCACAGCCACCTTCTTTATACGGGCCAGCGCGAGCCGGAGCATTTGTTTTTTACGACCGGTCCGAAAGAGCTTTTTGAAAAGATTTCAAGAAAGTGGTTTGGCAGACCGATCGGCACGGTGGAATCGATTCGCCTGTAGGCAAAAAAATGGGGCTGACCCAAAAGTCCGCCAAAAAGCGGACTTTTGGAGTCAGCCCTCTCT
>ERZ1673754.4-NODE-4-length-121360-cov-24.308701_pt1 | contig 121360 bp, 125 predicted proteins | sample MGYA00580183_ERZ1673754 | MGnify/ENA primary metagenome ERZ1673754 (study PRJEB41219, sample SAMN04549621) | soil metagenome | isolation source: soil | place: USA: Wyoming, Fireholl Drive Yellowstone National Park | collected 2009-07-28 ...
TTCATGCCCGGGTGGAGAGCAAAAATTGCTCATGGAACTTTTCCGTGAAAATGCAGCGCCTTGAGCAGTCATTTTCATGCCGGGTGGAGGGCAAAGCGCGCTGCCCATGGATCTTTTCCGTGAAAATGCATGCGCCCCGATGAGTCATTTTCATGCCCGGGTGGAGAGCAAAAATTGCTCATGGAACTTTTCCGTATATTTGTTCATTTCTTGGGGATTCGAGACCATTTGTATCAGCTTTTCATCTTCAAATCGAAACCCTAAAGAAGCACCGTTATCATAAATGGGAGAGAATTTTGCTCCTGTTTCAAGAAATAGCAATTGCCAATTAAATGGGTGCCTATCTTGATTGCCAATAAGAATATCAAACAATTGCATATCTATAAACTCTGATTTTATGGTCTCCCAATACACAAATTTCTTCATTATTTTGAATCCAGCATCAATGAGTTCCATGTCCTTCAACGAGGATTCTTGGAGCTCCTTATAATCGTCGACTAGCGCTGATAATAAAACTCCACCTTCTTCAGCCATTTTTGCATCATATTCCTTTACAAAATTTCGTAGAAGACATCCTCTTCTACCGTTTCTGGTTACAATCTCAACACTCATCATTTCTAAACCAAATATAGCTCCAATTTCAGCGGCAATTAGTTCTGTAATATCCTCCCAAGAAACTCCTTCTTTAAACTGCCGCGGGTATTTTATAAGATAATGTATTTTCTCTGGAGATATCAATTCCTCTTTCTCCAGTGTACTTTTTCTACCATACCCGACTCGTTCCCACTTACTGACATCTCTCAACAATGCTAATCGTTCCTTTTTCGTACAATCTTACTATGTATTTTAACACTAAATGATGCAAATTTATCATTCATCATAAAATTACGGCGTAACGATTTAAAATTTCGGTCATCAAAAACCAAAAAAGGACAATATGATTGGAAACTATTTTTTAAATATTTACTGATTCATTGATTTCTATTTTTGTTGGTTCCACATTTGCGTAATATTTTGGACGATAACCTTGGAGGCACACTTTTTTGATTACCCCATTCTCAACAACAAATGTTAAATCCTCAATTTCCTGTAGTGTCCCAGTTAAAATGAGTTGTTCTACCACTTTTCCTCGGATCTGTTCCATAGTGTAACCTTTTTCTTTCAAGATACGCAAAAGGTTTGAAATCACTTGTATCTTTGCATTAGAGGGGTTTATAATCATACTTTCTAACAATACGGAAGAATGATCATACCGAGGTAATTCTTCACCAAATAATATTCTCCTTACTCGCAACATAGCAATATCATCCGCTGATAATCTTTTTCCCATCAAATTGATAGACATTTCAGGAAAGGTAAATGAACTATAGTCCCCCAAACTTACTAGGGTTATAGTAACTGTTGTATCCTCCTTTTGCGATTCAACACGAATATTTTCAATCGTAACCATATCAGCAAAATTTCGGACTGAAAGAGCGTATTGACCGCTATTTTGTTGCATCAATTTTAACGTTCTTTCCGTTTTGCTATCAGGATTCTTCAATACCAATTCATAACACCATCACTTTATATTCAGAATCGATTATAAAAATTTGTATTTACGACAACCAATTAACAGTCGGAACTTCATAGACAACAGTAGCTACATTCAAGAAACAACAGGCATAATCCCTATTGAATTCCCCAAATTTCCATCGCCTTTTTCACCAGTTTTTCTTGTCTTGAGAGAATCTGATTCTTTGTCCATTCCTTTTCCTCTAATATTTCTTTCGTAAGATCAAACGACACTTTTTTGTTTCGCTTTTCATAAATTTCCTTTTTACGATCAAACGAATAGTATTGCGCAGCTGAATTTTTCGTACCGCTTAATAAAGTCAAATTCCCAAGCTTATGAACCAATTCTTGATGAACATCAGGCGTGAAACGTTGGATCCAATATTCATCTTTTAGCTTTTGCGGAAGGATGTGCTCCACCGTAATTCGTCCATGGAATTGTTTTACCACGCTCTGATCTTGGCTTTCTTGTTCCAAGCGAAGGAGTATTGCTTTTACAGCAGGAGAATGGTAAATATCCGCACGTATCAATTGTTCAAATTCTTTATTATCCGCATATTTTTTAACCGTTTCAATCAGTTCATCCGCTGAACATCCTTTATTGATCAAATTAATCACTTGATAATAAACCGTATTTCGTTTTGTTTTGCCAAGCCGGCGAACCCAGTTTTGGTACGTGATTTTTTCCATTAATTCAACAAAATCAGCGAATTCCATATCCGGCACCGGTTTATTTAGAAACGCAAGCACAGGAGGTATCCACTCATCATGAGCAACCCGATGGAGGGAAGAGATGAGTTTTTGCGTCTTAAGATGATTATCGAAATCGTTTTCCATAATTTTTTCATAATGATGAGCCGATCGTAGGAGAAATTCAGCGAAACGAGCGGGAGCTTCTTTATATTCTTCAAGGATCTCATCAAACTCTTGATAAAGAATTTCCTGCTGTTTGTTCCCTTTGATCGAAGTCCGCAAATGGCTTAAGAAATTATCCAGCTGCCGAATGCCAACGATATTCTCCAGTTCATTCCAACATTCTTCCACTCGGCTTCTCTCAAGAGGCTTGCTTTCACAATATTCAAACAGCCGGTTTTTTAATAAATCCCCGTTGGAAAGAGACATTCCTCTCGCATTTAAGACATTAAAAAGCCGGTAGGCGGAGGTAAAGTTATCGGTGACCACAAAGACAACATATACATGTTCTAAAATATAATTGACCAACCGCCGCAACTCGACTTCGCTGAATTCTGAAACTACTTGTTTGATTTCAAGCATATTGTCATAAAACTTCGCTTGAGTTTCACTCCTTTCTTGTGCAGAGCTTATATCTTCTCCCATGAGGATATACTTCTGAAAAAATGCTTGATCTTGTTTTCTGACTATCAGGCGAGGCTGCTCCGGTTCATCCGTATAAGGGTTTACCGGCATAATTCGTTTTTGAATATCCTCTACACTAGAAGGATGCGTGATCAACTGCTTCATAACCGCAAAAATAATATTTAAAGTCGTTAACCGCTGCTGGCCGTCTACGACTTCATAACGGCGGTTGCGTTCTTTTTCAATCGTAATAATCGATCCGATAAAGTATTCAGGGTCATTACGCTGATAAGCTTGGCAAATATCTTCTATCAACTCGCGCGCATGGCTTTTCTCCCAAGAATACGGCCGTTGATAAGGAGGAATTTCATAAATTTTGTTTTCCGTCAGTATCTCGTTGATCTTTTTTTCACTTGCCTCCATTTAGCATCATCTCCCCCAGTAGCCAGATTTACTTTTACACATACATCTATAATACAGATTTTTCGTTTTTACAACTCTCCCCTTATTCACACATGTTGACCCCAACCGTATTAATGATTTCTTCTCAAAAACCAATCCATATCATAGTTTTGTAATGATTGAGGAAGAAATTTTATGTAAAAAAGGATTCCTCGTAAGCGAAGATAACAAAAAGCAATCTTGAAGCATCTATGGGGTAGTTATGGAGAAGTTCACCAATGGAATGGATGTAGCGGATATAGCTAGAAGGAGAAAGCAGAGGATCTCTATAACCATGATGCAAAACATAGAGGGAATTCGTAATTTTACATTTCAGAACATATCCGTCGTAAATAAATTCGCACAAACGAATAAAGCAATCCCCCACATGCGTCAATAACCACATTCGCCAAAAGCGCCATCCTCCCCGGTTGAAACGATTCAGTTCCTTCTTCCGTTTTTGAATATAAATCATTTTTCCATCCACTCCAACTCCTCCAGCGACTGGACATCTTGAAGAATGTAGCGGATCGTTTTTTATCGACTTTGGCAGCTGTTGAAACGATGACATACATACCTCCCAATACTACTTATGATGATTCCCTTTAAAAATTGGTTTTAACTGATGAACAAGCTCCCGAACCATGTCTTTCGCGGTCATATTGCGGACAATTCCCCTCGTTGATACGCTTTGATCAATATATGTTTGAAACGCTCGGTTTCTGGTCGCAGATTCTTTTTCTTCGTCACAACAGTCACCTCCAACATAAATAAGCCTCCCGCTGAATTACTTCAACAGGAGGGCTTTGAATTTACTTAGTATTTCGGCTATGCCACTTCCACGCGCTTGCAATAATCTCCTCAAGCGAATATTCCGTTTTCCAGCCAAGTTCTTCGTAAATTTTTTGCGAGGATGCGACAAGGCGCGCCGGGTCGCCCGGGCGGCGGTCAGTGTATTCAATGACGGCTTTGCGGCCGGTGACTTTTTCACATGTTTCAATCACTTCTTTGACGGAATAGCCTAAACCGTTGCCAAGATTGTAAATGGCGGTTTTCTTTTTGCCTGACAACAATGCTTCCAACGCTAAAATATGCGCCTTCGCTAAGTCGGTGACATGAATATAGTCACGAATGCATGTCCCGTCTGGTGTATCATAGTCCGTACCGAAGACGGAAATTTTGTCGCGCTGGCCTAACAAGTGCTGCAAGACAAGCGGAATCAAATGCGTTTCCGGGTTATGGTCTTCGCCAATTTCCCCCGACTCGTGCGCCCCAGCCGCGTTAAAGTAGCGAAGGACGACATAGTTCAAACCATACGCAGAAGCAAAATCCGCTAAAATTTGTTCGATCATCAACTTTGAGCGGCCGTATGGGTTAATTGGATTTGTTGGGCAATCTTCCGTAATCAATTCGACATTCGGAATCCCATACGTCGCCGCGGTTGACGAGAAGATAAAGTTTTTCACATTATACTTTAGCATCGTCTCTAGTAACGTTAAGGTAGCGGCAACGTTGTTTTGATAATACTTCAGCGGATTCACCACCGATTCGCCGACTAAACTGTTCGCCGCAAAATGCATGACGGCTTGAATCGGGTATTTTTCAAAAATCGGCTCAAGATCCGCTTTGTTCCCTAAATCCCCTTGCACAAACACCGCACGATCATCCACTAAATATCGATGACCAGTCGATAAGTTATCAAGCACGATCACTTGCTCTTTTTTCACTAATTCTTTCACTAAATGACTGCCGATATAGCCGGCTCCGCCGACAACGAGAATCATATACAATCCCCCAATTATACATTAACTATTTGATGGACTATAGCCATTACCGCGTTTTCTAATGCGGCAACGAATTCTTCGCTCTCTTGTAACGATGTTCCTCTCACGCCAAAGTAAAACTTCGCTTTCGGTTCCGTGCCTGATGGACGCAAACAGAACCATGCGCCATTCGCAAGATGATATTTCAACACGTTCGAACGAGGCAAGTCAATCGTCTGTTCTTCCCCAGTCGCCACGATGGTACGCTTGCTTATCAAATAGTCTTCGATCGCGACAACGCTAACGCCAGCGATTTCTTTCGGCGGTTCTTTGCGGAAGGCCGCTAAAATGTTCGCGATTTGCTCGGCGCCGTCTTTTCCTTTTAACGTTAGCGAACGCAATGATTCACGATAGTAACCGTATTTTTCAAAAATCTCTAATAACCCTTCATACAATGTTTTTCCCCGCGTTTTATAATAAGCCGCTACTTCTGCGGCAAAAATCGCCGATTGCACCGCATCTTTGTCACGGACAAAGTCACCGATTAAATAGCCATAGCTTTCTTCATAACCGAATTGGAACGTGTATTCTTTCGTCCGTTCAAACTCGTTAATCTTCTCGCCAATAAATTTAAACCCTGTTAACGTATCAATTGTTGGCAATCCATAATGCTCGGCAATCGCGCGGCCGATTTCCGACGTCACGATCGTTTTCACAACGACGCCGTTTTTCGGCAAGATTCCTTTTGCCTGCTTTTGCGATAATAAATATTCCAGCATCAACGCGCCCATTTGGTTGCCTGTTAACACGACATATTCACCATCTAAATTTTTCACCGCCACACCAAGCCGGTCCGCATCCGGGTCTGTTGCCATTAAAATGTCGGCATCGATTTTTTCACCGTATTGAATCGCTAATGCAAACGCGGCATGCTCTTCCGGATTTGGCGAGGCAACAGTGGAAAAGTTCGGGTCTGGAAGTTCTTGTTCTTTTACCACCGTCACGTTTTCAAAACCAAATGCTTTTAAACCAGCGCGGACTAACTTATTGGCTGTGCCATGCAAAGGAGAAAAAACAATTTTTAACTCTTTCGCCACTTTCGCAACCATTTCTGGATTGAGTTGAATCGTTTTTAATTGCTGAAGGTAGGCTTCATCGATTTCTTCGCCGATATAGGTAAGCAATCCGTTTTCCAGAAGTTCTTGCTCGCTTGCTACTTCAACCGTCAATTCATTTTCGACGGCATTGACGTATTGAATAATCGCATCCGCCACAGCTGGCGGGATTTGTCCGCCATCTTGGCCATAAACTTTAAACCCGTTATACTCAGGCGGATTATGACTTGCGGTAATGACAACACCGGCAAACGCCCCAAGATAACGAACCGCAAATGACAACTCTGGCGTTGGACGAAGCTCTTTAAATAAGTAAGCTTTAATCCCATGCTTCCCAACCGTCTTAGCCACTTCTAACGCAAACTCCGGCGACTTATGGCGAGAATCATAGGCAATCACGACACCGCGCGCTTTCGCTTCTTCTCCTTGTTCCACGATATAACGCGCTAATCCTTCCGATGCTTTGCGGATTGTATAGATATTCATTCGATTCGTACCGGGACCAATTTCCCCGCGCATCCCGCCTGTGCCGAATTCTAAATTTTTGTAAAAGCTATCTTCAAGGGCTTTTTCATCATGCTGCATAGAAATTAATTGTTGTTTTAATTCTGCATCCAACTCTGGATAGGAAAGCCATTTTTCTACTGCTGCTTTATATGTCATCTTTCTGTCCCTCCTTGTTGTTTACGGATGTGCTAAAATGGCCCAACACTCCCCCGTCTGCTTGGAAGGAGTGTCATAACCGAACAAATTCCACCCCAGGTTCCTGAAAAGCCAGGCACAAGAAAATTGGTTATATCAATAAAAACTCTTCCTTTTTCTCTTACTAACAAAAAAAAGAAGCTGCTAGAAGAAACACATCCTTCTAGCAGCCAAACCATTATTTACTCGCAGAGAAGCAATTCGCTTCTACTTCTTCCCACGTCATATAAATACGAACAATATCTTCCTCAATTAACTGTGTTCCTGTTTGCACTTCGATCAATTCTAAATCCGTAATCGCTTTAATTCCATGTTTCGCACCAACAGGAATTTCAAGTACATCCCCCGGCTTCACGAGGCGAATTTCTCCATTTAAAGCAAATTCCCCTTCACCTTTAATGATGGTCCACACTTCGCTGCGATGATAATGCATTTGGTAGCTTAAGTTTTTCCCTGCAGTAACGCCGATTCGTTTTGTTAATACTTCTCGTCCATCCTCAAATTTTGTATAATCTAATACCCGATACCAACCCCAGCGGCGTTCTTCATACATTGGACGCTGATCAAAACCATTTACTAACTCTTTAATTTTTGGGCTTTTCGCTTTGTCAGCGACTAAAATCCCATCTGGACTTACTGCAACAACCGCGTTGGATATTCCTAATACAGTCACAAGAATATCAAGTTCGTTAATAAGGTGGGTATTCTCACAATCAGCGCTAATAACACCCTTACCGATTTGGTTTGTTGCCATTTCTTCTGTTAACGTATTCCATGTGCCAAGGTCTTTCCAATAACCATCATAAGGCAACACAACAATATTTTCCGTCTTTTCTACGACCTCATAGTCAAAGCTGATTTTCGGCAACTTATCATACTGCTTTAATAACTCATCATATTGAATTGGAAATCCTTTTTCTTGCAGCAATGAAATAATATAGTCAAGTTTAAATGCAAACACACCGCAGTTCCAAAGCGCGCCTTGTTTAATTAATTCCGCTGCTTTTTCTTCCGTTGGCTTCTCTGTAAAATGACTTACTCTTAAATAATCACTATCACTAGATCTAGAAACTGGAACAATATAACCATACTTCGCAGATGGATACGTTGGCTCAACACCGATTAACGCCAAATCAGCCCCACTTGCAAGTACAGTTTCTTCCAAATCTTTGACTCGATGAAAAAAGCGATCCTCCACATAAGGATCGACAGGTAACACCGCAATAACCTCATCTAAACGAATTCCTTCCACACTATACAAGTAAACCGATGCTAGAGCGATCGCTGGAAACGTATCGCGCCGCATCGGTTCAATGATAATCGTTACCTCTTGTCCTAATTGGCTTTGAATCATATCGACTTGAGACTTACTGGTGGCGATTACAGCTGATTCCGCCAAACCAACGTTTCCTAATTGTTCCCAGACTCGTTGGACCATCGATTGTAAGTCACCATCTTTATTTTCTAATACCTTTAAAAATTGTTTCGAACGAGCATCGTTAGATAGCGGCCAAAGACGTTTGCCAGATCCGCCAGATAAAAGAACTAATTTCATAATGACCCCTCCATAAAAAATCAGATCAAAACGACCTGTTTCTGTATTTAAGATTAAACCGTATGGAACTGATAATTATAAATTGCTTGCCGACCAATAGAATGGTATTCCATCGGATACTTTTTCACTTCTTGTAAACTATAACAATTCCGACCATCAAAAATAATTGGCTGCTTCATTTTCTGAATATACACATGTAAATCTAGCTCCTTAATTTGTGCCCATTCCGTAAGAATAAAAGCCATATCAGCATTTTCCAGCACCTCCTCAATGGATTCCGTATATATCACTTCTTGAGGCAACACCTTCTTTGCATTTTCCACCGCAACTGGGTCGTAAGCCACAACTTCCGCTCCTTCAGCGACCAATTCTTTCGAAATCAAAATCGAAGCCGCCTCGCGCATATCATCTGTATTTGGTTTAAATGCCAACCCTAGCAGTGCTACTCGTTTCCCAGCTAGACTTCCAAACCGTTCTTTTGCTTTATCAATTAAAACACGTTGTTGTTGGTTATTTACTTTTATCACTGCCTTTAACAATTCGAAACTATAGTCAATATTTGCGGCGATTTTTGCCAATGCTTTTGTATCTTTTGGAAAACAAGACCCCCCATAGCCAATCCCCGCTCTTAAAAACATCGAACCGATACGTTTATCCATTCCCATGCCTAACGCAACACTTTCCACATCCGCTCCTACTTTTTCGCATATATTGGCAATTTCATTAATAAAGCTAATCTTCGTCGCCAAAAAAGCATTCGAAGCATATTTAATCATTTCCGCACTTCGGATATCTGTTTTAAAAATCGGAATACCAAATGGTTTGTTAATTTCTTCAATCACCTTCGCCGCTTCCTCGTTATCGGCACCAATAACAATCCGATCTCCATGGAACGTATCATAAACAGAAGAACCTTCCCGCAAAAACTCTGGATTGGACACCACTTCCACATGGATATGCTTAGGTGCTAGAGAATCTAACAGCTCTTTAATATAATGGTTCGTTCCAACCGGCACCGTACTTTTTGTCACAACAATAACATCTTTAGTAATATTCGCAGCAATATCCCGAACTGCTTGCTCAATATACATTAAATTAGCAGATCCGTCCTCTTTCTCAGGCGTACCAACCGCAATATAAATGACATCTACATCTTTAAACCCTTCTTGATGGCTTGTTGTAAAAAACAAACGCCCGGCTTGAATGTTTTCCTTCATCAACTCTTCAAGTCCGGGTTCATAAATAGGTGAAATGCCTTGACGCATTTTCTCTACTTTTGTTTCATCGATGTCAATGCACGTCACATGGTGACCAATATGAGATAAAGCAACACCAGTGACTAGGCCGACATAACCTGTTCCAACAACAGATATTTTCATTCTAACAGACTCCTTTACATTAAAAATCGAAAGTTAGCAGTAGAAAAAACTTCTTATTCCATTAAGATTTCTAAAAGATAGTTACCTGTTTCTATAGCACTTCGCCTAACCTTTTAAACTGTCTAGCAGATAAATTATATTATTATATGAATTTTTACTGTATTTTTCCCAAAATAAAGACTCGTGTTTTTCTCTCCTTTTATTAATAATATTTTCTACATTTTCCAAGGTAATATTATCATTTCTTAAGTCGATAAAGTAAGGAAACTGTATAGAATCATAGAAGTAATTTATCTTATTACTATATGACAATGATATAGTATTCACCCCAAAAAATTCACCAGCAACTGAACCATGCAAACGACCTGATATATATATATCAGCATTTTTAATAATTTCGGTCATATAATCAATATTTTGGTTTGTCAAGCAAATTGCATTTATACTCTTATCTAACGATTGACGAATTTTTTCATTTATCTCTATGTCTTTAATATCAAGGGGTAAAAAAATCACTCTATTTAAATTATAGCGCTCCATTAATTTCGGAATAAGTTGTGTTATTTGCTCAGAAAATTCAGTCTCCTTTTCAACTCCAAAATACTTGACTAAATTCCTAATAGATACCAATAAATACGATTGATTTTTGACTTTATTATCAATGCAATTTATTTTTGACTTAAAACTATTAAAATAATAATAGGTTATATCTTCACAATAAAAGCTATTTTTAGAATTTATATTTTTTGAAAGACTATAAGATACCTTATCACGAAGTGTTATAATATCTGAAACTTTAATAAGTATATTTGTCTTTAATTTTCTTGAGATTTTCTTCATATCACCTATTCCCACTGAAATATATCCGATTTTCCCACCAAAAAGTTTTAGTAATAAAAAACTTTTAAAATTACCATCTCCGTCTACATCAGTAAAAACTGTTCCGCCACCCCAAAAATTTAGATGTGCAGTTCGAGCAAGCCTATATAACATTCTTATTTTTTGTCCCTTTGTTAAATTAAAAAAGTCTATAATTTCTAAATTTTCACTTTCCGTCATCATATCTTTTAGCTTACCGTTATGAGAGTCTACTAATATAACTTTAACCTTTTTTTTCGTTAGCTCTTCAATAAGCACTTTCATCATAATGTCGTCTCCGTAGTTAAATCCATAATAACCCCAAAGTGATACTATCATATCCTAACTCCTTCGCTGAAAATCAAGTATGTTTTTTAAAATTTTAATAACCAAGTATCTATTAAAATAAAAAAATATAATAATCGAACAAGTGAAAAGAGCAATTTCTATATAAATAGTTTGGTAAGAATAAAATATTGCTATAAAAACTAGATTAATCGCAACAAGATATGTAAATTCTTTGATATTTATCTTTATATTAAAATATTTCCTAGTTTGGTATATTCTAATTAACCACATAAAGCCAAATGAAAGTAAGGTGCTTATCCCCGCCCCTATAATACCTATTTGTGGAAGAAAAAGAATATTTAAAAATATATTTACTATTCCTGCTCCTATAGAACTAAACACAGCTTCATTTGTGTTTTTACTACTTTGGAAAGCAACTCCATAAAAGGAGGAAAATGAAGAAAAAACTACAGAATACAATAATAAAGGAACAACAACCAACGCACTAATATAGGAATCATCAAGTAAAAACCTAATGACAAAAGCAATGGTAGGGAGTATTAGTAGAACGACACTCAATAAAAACTTGTAGTATTTATTAAATACTTGTGTATAATATATATCTTTATCCTTATCCTTAAAAGATAAGATAGCAGATTCTTGCCATGCCAAATTGAAAACCGTAGTCATAAAAAAAAGAATAGTGGAAAACCTATTCGCAATAGCATAAATACCATTTTGCTTTAATCCTAAATAATGGGATATTAACAATCTATCAGAAAAGTTAATAACCCACCATGACAGTAAATTAGGTATTAGAGGTATCGAATACAAAATTAAAGATCTATAAATTTTAAAATCAATACATCTATAATTAAAATATTTAATTATATTGGTTGTAGCGTGTAAGTATATTGAACTTAATATATAAGAAATAATATTTGATAATAGCAGACCTTTATAACCCATTTTTAACATTACAAGAAAAATTAAGTTCATTAATGCAAGTAAAAGAGAATTAATTATACCTGAAATTGCAAATTTCTTATTTTTCTTTAATCCCCTAACTATTTGCTGAGAAAAAGTAAATAATATATTTGAGAAACTGAGAATAAACCATAGGAATATTTCCAAAGCTTTTATTGAACTAAAGTAAAAACTGAATACTATAAAAATAAGAATATATCCTATTATAATATTTGTCATTAGACCTACAAATGCATTTGTTATTATTTTCTCTTTTTCCTTTACATTATCTTCTTCAACTTCAACTAAAAATCTATAAGTTGCTTCAGAAATGTGTAAAGTGATAATTGGTATTAACAATGTTATTGTATTTATTACAAGATCAAATCTACCAAGTTCACTAATTGATAAATAATATGTGTAAAGTGGTAGCATCAAAAAATTTATAATTTTTGATAGTAGATTAGCAATAGAATAAATGATGGTATTATAAATTAGGTTATTTCTCATATAAATTCACTCTCTAATAATGTCCGCAATTTGCTTTCTAATTTTTTCCCAACTTGTTTCTTCAAGAAATTTTCTATAATCACTCTCATCTTTTTGAAATTCATGGGATAAAATAATCGCCTCTTTTAATTCAGAATGATGATTATAAAAAATTGCCATACGAGGCGTAAAGTACTCTTTGAATGTCGGATTGTTAACTGTAATTATAATTTTCTCATAGCTAGCTGCTAAAATTGCAGATCCAGATGTTGTTATTGCTTCAAAAGGTAAAACAACAAAATCTGAAGCTCTTATTAGAGGAACAAGTTCATCGTCAGGTATAAATCTTAAATCAAATATTATTCGATCATCATCTTCTTCTAGATAATCTTTTAGTTTTATCATCATTTCTGCATCTGGCTGACCCGCAATAATTAATTTGTCATTTTCGTTCGCTACCTCTTTAAAAATTTCGATTAAATCTATTACACCTTTATATTGTTTGATCGCTCCAAAAAAAAGATAAACAGTCTGGTTTTTATCTATATAGTATCTTTCTCTAAAATCAATTTGTTTTTCAGGATAGGCACCTCTGTAATTCCCATGTTTGACAACAATTATTTTCTTTTCCTTAATGAATTTATACTCCCTTAAAACATCTAATTTTATTGAAGAACTCGCCACCAATATTTTATTAGTTAATAAGAGCACTATATTACGTATTATCCGTTCAAGCCCCTTATATAAATATTTATGGGGATACAAATTATGCAAGGTCCATATTAATTTTACTTTTATCATTTTTAGATAAAGAAAATAGGAAATTAACATTATGGATTTAATTATCATTATTAATATATTCCTATGTTGATAATCATAATGAATCCAATGGAAATATAAAATATCCCCCTTTTTTATCTTTAATGCTTTCCTCCACCTGAAACTCTCTACTTTAAATCCTTCTAATTCCAAACTTTTTGAAAGAAGTTCATTATATTTGTTTGTTGGACTAGTTTTTGGCCACATCCATATTCTAGGTCCCAATACATTTATCCTCCTCAATTAACAATCTTACTACTATCGAAACCTGAATAAAAATTAGATAATATATTTGATTATGACTGAAAGACCAACCCGTCAGGTTATATAACAGCATAACAAACAAACTACTAGCTGTACCAATATAAATATGGAAGTAGGAAGATTTTAAACTAAGAATCATCCTAACTAGCTTCTTTAATAAAATAATAAAAAATAGGAGATATAATATAAGATATAAAATACCATTTTCTGCAAATATTAATAAATAATAGTTGTGAACAGGATGTTCGTACAGAAATTCTCCCTTTCCAAACATTCCAATATAATCAACATAATTATTTGGACCAACTCCAATAAAAAAGTTTTTGAGTGATTTGGTTATTATAATCCAACTAAAGTAATTCAAATTCATTCTATCATGAAATTGTCTAATGAAGTCTGATTCTAGAAATCTATCTTCTTGATTAATTACAAATATTGTAGCAAACAGTACAAACAAAATAGGTATTAATAAAACAATAATATAATGTAAAAATAAATTAGAATTTCTTAATCCATGCTTCTTTAAAAATCTAATATAATAAAAAGCTGATACAAGCATAGTAGAAAAAGCTGTCAAAAACATAGAAGTTCTAGAATCTGTAAGTATAGTCAAAACGAAGATTGAAATGAGTATCACTAAGAAAAAAAGGGCATTTTTTATTTTTATCTCTTTTCTTATGTAACTTTCTATCATATAGGTCAACAAGATTGGATATGAAAAAGATAGAAATAAACCAAGTGTGCCTGGATGCCCCAGAGTCCCACTTACTCCTCGCTCCGAATCAATAACCCCCTTCCTAAATGGATCAGGGTTTTCTCCTAAAAATTCAAGCCCCAAGCTTTGACCTGTATAGTTCTGTATAATTGAAATAATCAATTGAAAAAATATAGAAATTGATAGACCATATATAAAATATTTATAGTTTTTAATAGATAAAACACTTACAATTGAAATATACAGAATAAGGGTGAAAATATGTCTCTCTAATTGATAGAATGCTCCGATATAATTTTTAGAAAAAATGGAACTAACAAATGTTATTAATAACATCATTACCGAAATGAATAATAAATATTTATATAACTTATTAACTAAAGGCTTTTTTCTACATGTCATTGATAAAAGAAGTAAAATTAAAGAATAAATCAAATATTGATTTATTACTATAGATGAAGGGAGTCCTCCTTCCCTATAGGTACTAATAACGGAAACTTCTATATTAAATGTTATTAAACTGCCTATCAGCAGAAAAACCGTACTAGTTATGTTTTTTCTAACAAAGAAAAATATCAGGACAATAATTATAGAAAGGAATAATACTAGTGAAGTTAAATAATATAACTTTTCGTCCAAAACTAATGACACGAACATCCCTAAAAACAAAATAGTCAATATAGAAAAGTAGTAATAAGCTTTTTTACTAATCATCAAAAATCCTCTCATATGCATTTCATCAACTCTTTTTCTTTTTATAGTTGTTTTAGGATACTACTAACCTTTCTACCCGGTATACGAGCATCGTAAATTTCATGAACTTTTTTAATATATTGTATTTTTTGTTTTGCATCTAACCTCTTTTTAGTCATTTCCAATATACTTTTAGCTAATAGTCTACTATCTCTCTTTTCAGTTATCATACCCATTCCTATATTTCTAATTATCTCAGGAGCTCCTCCAGTATTATTAACAATTACAGGTGTGCCCATAGCAAGTGATTCAATAATCACCCTTCCAAACGGTTCATTATCAGAATAGTTTACCGTTAGATCAAAGGATTTCATTAAATTAGGAATGTCATCTCTTTGACCTAAAAAAAGAACATTGTCCTCTATTCTATATTTTTTGACCATTTCTTTTAATTCCATTTTGTAGCTCTGGTCTTTAGTGAGTATTGATTCTCCAACAATAACAAAAACAAACTCTTTTTTATTTAGTTCATTTACTATATATGCTGCAGCTTCAATCAGTAAATGAATACCTTTCCATCTATCAATTCTTCCAACCATACCTACTAAAATCTTATCTTTTGTAAAATTCAATTCCTCTTTTAGGTTCCCAGGAACCTTCTCAAAGTTATAGTACTCAAGATCAACACCATTATATACAATTGATATTTTATTGTTAAATAGTCTTGAAAATTGTTCTGAAATAGATTTAGAAATACAGATAATTTTACTGCTAAAAATTGCATAAATAAATTTTAAATAGTAATTTTTATAGTAATCTCTTACATGCCATATAATTTTACAATTTGAGATCAATTTTAGAAAAACACCATAAATTATCGTCCTATAAGTATTACAATAAATAATATTTATGTTGTTTCTTTTAATAAATCTTCTAATACTTACAATATTTCTCAAAAACCTCAAAACTTCTTTAGGACTATTTAAATCATTATAGATCACACTAATATTTAGGGACTCTGCCATAGTAGCTAACTTGCTTTTTGAAGGTACCATCAATACTGAATTTATGCTTTGTGTATCTAGATATTTTATTAGATAATAAAGGCTATACTCTGCTCCCCCCATTTCGATTGCGTGATCTAAAAAGAGAACATTTTTTTTATTCATATATAACTACTCCTACTTATAAATTCTCTTTATTATATCTTTTAAACATAATACTAAAAAATAAGAATCATTTATTAAGTATCGTTTTATTAACCTTTTTGGATCTCGATCTGTTAACATTCGATAAAACCATTCAAGTCCCATTCTTTGTAATATAATATTGGCTCTTTTAACATTCCCTGATAAAAAGTCAAATGTTGCTCCTACCCCAATATTAACATTCGAGTTTAGTTTGTTTTTATATCTCTTTATCCATAATTCCTGTTTAGGAGCTCCAAGTGCTACCAATAGTATATTAGCACCAGATGAATTAATTTTATTAACTATTAAATCGGACTTATTTGGACTTGATATTTCCTCGGGAGATGGACAATAGGTTCCTACTATATTTACATTACCATACTTTTCAGTCATTTTTTCAACACATTTTTCTGCAACACCAGCTCCGCCACCAAGTAAAAATATCTTAAAATTTCTCTTAATTGATTCGCTTATTAGCCTTTCTGATAAATCAACGCCTGTCACTCTCTCCTTTAACGGATTTTTAATTAATTTTGAATACCAAACAATAGGCATACCATCAGCTAAAACAATCTCTGCATTTAACATATATTCCTCGAAGTCTTTATTCTTATTTGCTATAATTAAATGGTCTACATTAACAGTATGAATGTTAATTTTGAGTCCATTTTTAATACTTTCCTCAATCAAGTCGACAGTTTCATCTATACTAAGGTTGTCAAACCATTTTTCAAACATTCTTACCCTCTGCATAACTATCTTCCTCATTGAATAAAATTTAATATAAAGAAATTATTCTTTAAAATTCTTTCTAACAATTGGTGAGCAATCTTACACCTTATCAAAAATGTCTCAAGATTTTCGTATAAGGAAATTGAGTTATAAAATTACCTAAAACCTACCGATAAACTCTTTAATTCCTATATATCAGTTCAATCGGTCTGTGAACTGAGCACAGCGGCTTCTTTTATCTTATTCAAGTAGTCCTTTAATCTCTCAAAAAATATAAATTTTTTACCAATTTATTTGAATAAAATATTTATGGTTCTTTCTGAATGATTACTCCAAGTAAATAAATTCGCTCTTTCTCTACCTTTTAAAGACATTTCGTTTCTCTTCTTCTCATCCTCTAACACCCAGAAGATTTTTCTAGCCATTTCCTCATGATCAGTAGGATCAAAATACTCACAAGCATCTCCCCCTATTTCAGGAAGAGAGGCCTTATTAGAACATAAAACTGGTACGCCTAAAGACATAGCTTCGATTAAAGGAAGACCAAAACCCTCATAAAAAGAAGGAAAAATGAATGCTTTAGCGCTTGTTAATAAAATAGATAAATGTTCATCTTCTATATACCCAGTAAAAATAATATCTTTTTTTAAATTTTCTTCTATACTAAAACTGTTAATCCATCCTTTTCGACCAACAATGATTAGCTTTCCACTAAAGTTATACTTTGATTTTAGGATTTGAAATGCTCTTATGAGTCCACTTATATTCTTTCTTGGCTCAAGAGTGCCTATTGCTATAATAAAATTATCACCTGTATTATATTTTTCAAGAACATTCTTTCTGTTAATTGTAAGATTAGTAGACTTAAGAAAGGTATCTGATATTCCTAAATAGTTAACAAAAATCTTTGACTCATTAACATCCAAGTATTTAACAATCTCCGCTTTAGAAAAGTTGGAGACTGTCATAATCTTATCCATTTTCTTGTTTCTAATAGCCATTTGAAGTATAGGTTTATAATAATATCGCATGCCTTTAGATATAGTGTCAGGCATTACCCAAGCAACGGTATCATGAATAATCATAGAAAAAGGGAAGCGATTTATAAGCGGAATCCCTAAAGTTGTATAATAAACATAATCAGGATTAATCCTTTCAATTATAAAAGGTAACCAAACTTGATCAGTAAAAATTCGATTTTCGATTGGGCTTTTATAAAATTTTATCCCTTTTAAATCCGTTACCTTTGCAATTTCTTCTAAAACCAAATCTTTTCCAGATTTTGAGCACAATATAAAAAACGAATTGTTTTTTCTAAATTCCTGATTACACAGAATGTTTTTTACTGATTCTAGGGCAACACGTTCAATTCCGGTAATCTTATCTTTCCTTTTAATAATTGTTGTATCCAGTACTATCTTCATTTTCCCTTTCCTCCATGAGGGATCCTTAAACCCTCTCCACATTCTATCTGTTTAGGTATATCAGAACCGATTAATAACTTTATAATAAATAAATCTAAAAAAGCATGGATTATATGAAAAAAACGATAAAATCCCTTTTTATCTTTATAAACATTTCCAAGACGAAAGATAGAAATTACCATTTTACTCAAAAATGAATTATTCCTTTTGAAATCCTCTCTAACGACCCTAAAATATCTTTTCATATTAGTTTATACCTCGTGACTAATTCATATGAAAATAATTTTTGATTTTAAAGCTAAGGCTTTATGGAGCTATTTATTCTTAAAATGCATCCTTTGAACCAAATAAAACAAATATAGTTTTAAAAATTATTTTTAGATCAAAAAAAATAGATCGATTCCGAATATATTGTAAATCTAATTCAACCATTTCTTTAAAGCCGACATTGCTTCTGCCGCTGACTTGCCACAACCCCGTACACCCCGGTGTCACAAGCAATCGTTGCTTGTCATATTCCGTATACTGCGCTACTTCCCTTGGCAACGGTGGTCGTGGCCCGACTAAGCTCATATCCCCTTTTAATACATTCCATAGTTGTGGTAGTTCGTCAATGCTTGTTTTGCGGATGAACTTTCCTACTTTTGTGATGCGTGGGTCATCTTTCATTTTGAACATTGCGCCGCTTACTTCGTTTAAATGAAGCAGAGATTCTAGCAGTTCTTCCGCGTTGGTTACCATCGAGCGAAATTTGTACATATAAAACTCTTTGCCGTTTTTGCCAACGCGGACTTGTTTAAAAAATACAGGACCTTTTGGGTCTTCTAGTTTAATGAGAATCGCGACGATAAGAAACAGCCACGATAAACAAATAAGACCTATTAACGCTCCGCATATATCCATGATTCGCTTAGCGATTAAATACCCTTTTTTATTATTTACGGCCACTCGATGGTGGCGATTGATTTCGACAGTCGCGGTACTTCCTGGTTTTGCCAAATCTCCGTCTCCCCCTTTATTTCTCTTCTACTTTCACATCATTTAATAGTTTTTCCATGAATTGAATAAGGTCTTCTCTTAATTCATCATGCTGCAACGCAAACTCAATCGTCGTCTTAATAAATCCGAGCTTTTCGCCGACGTCGTAGCGCTTGCCTTCGAATTCGTAGGCGAAGACGCGCTGGATTTCGTTTAGCTTTTGAATCGCGTCGGTGAGCTGGATTTCGCCGCCGGCGCCGGCTTCTTGTTTTTCAAGGAATAAGAAGATTTCCGGTGTAAGTATGTATCTTCCCATAATGGCTAAGTTGGATGGCGCGGTGCCTGGCGCTGGTTTTTCGACGAATTGGCGGACTTGGTAACGGCGTCCGTGTTGTTCGATTGGATCAATAATGCCGTAGCGATGCGTTTCGTTGTCAGGTACTTTTTTGACGCCAATCACAGAGCTAAGTGTTTGTTCGTATTGATCGATTAATTGTTTTAAACACGGCGTTTCCGCTTGGACGATGTCGTCACCAAGCAGAACGGCAAACGGTTCGTCGCCGATAAAGTTGCGCGCGCACCAGACGGCGTGGCCGAGCCCTTTCGGTTCTTTTTGACGAATGTAGTGAATGTCGACTTTCGATGGTTCTTTTACTTTTTCGAGTAAGTCGTATTTGCCTTTTTCAATTAAGTTTTGTTCAAGTTCAAACGCGTTGTCGAAATGGTCTTCGATGGCGCGTTTTCCTTTTCCTGTGACGATGATAATATCTTCAATCCCTGATGCGATTGCTTCTTCAACGATGTATTGAATCGTTGGCTTGTCAACAATCGGAAGCATTTCTTTCGGCATCGCTTTCGTTGCCGGCAAAAATCTTGTGCCGAGCCCCGCTGCCGGAATGATTGCTTTGCGTACTTTTTTCATGTGGTACGTAACCCCCTATGTATAGTCGGCCCCTATGCCCCCGCGCATCGGTGCAACCGCAGCTGCGCCGATGCGCCGATGCATATGGACATAAAAAACAGCCCCTTTTCGGGACTTAGTTTGGCAGTTTTGATTTCAGATTTAAAATTTCTTTTTCATGATCGATCAGTTTGTCGAACATCACATCGGATCGGCGCTGCAAGTACGAGACGGTGACATCGACGGATTTTCTGATGCTCGTGACATCGTTTAAAATGAGGGCTTGATTGTGTTTGGAAATGCGCAGCTCTTCGAGGATTCGCTCTTGCATCTGCTTCATGCCGGCCATCTCGTGTTCTAGTGTTTGTTGGCCTTGTTGCAGCTGGGTGATGTCTTTTTGAATTTGAGAAACCGTCGTTTCCAATGTCCGTTGGCCTTGTTGCAGATGAATGACCTCACGCTGCAACGCCTTCTGCCCTTCTTGGAGCTGGGCAACGTCCTTTTGAATTTGGGAAACCGTGGTTTCTAATGTCTGTTGGCCTTGTTGCAGTTGGGTGACATCCTTCTGAAGTTGTGATACGTCTTGCTGCAGCTGCGATACGTCTTGACGAATGTGTCCGACTGTTCCTTCCAACCGCTCAAGCCTGTCGTGGACTGGTTTCAGTTCTTCTTGCAAGACGGAACGAAGCAATTCTTTCAGCTCTTGGCTCATGGCTTCACCTCCCTGCTCTGATTATAGCATGGCCAGTGAAGCACATAGAAACAAAATCAGTTAGATCGGGCATCTAACCCGCCCTCACGCCACACCCTCGACGACGGGCGTCTAAGGTGCCGGGACCGTCATCGTCCCCACCCACGGCATGGCCGAGTGCCTCCGTTGATAACGGTAAGGAGACATCACCGGAAAGAAAAAAAAGGAAGCTGTTTCGGTTTTGTTGACTAAAATAGGAGACGGGTCAACAAATGGCTGAAACAGTCGGGCTAGCCTGTTGGCTGAGGCGCTTCTTCCTAAAAGAGGCCGAGAAATTTTTTCTTTTTGATCCGCACGGGCTCGTCGCGGTATACAGTTTGCCCGTTGACGAGCTGTTCGGCGTTTTCTTGGAAGAAATAAACGGCATCAATGCCGAATTCGCAGTCGATCGTATCATAAGCCGTCCGCAGTTGGAAAGAACGGCTTGTGAGATTATGAGCATCTGAGGCAATGAAGTGCACCCAGTTCGCTTCGATCAACTGCATTGAAAACTTCTGAATATTTTTTCCGAAACGGCCCACGACGCTGGCGGCAGTCACTTGGGTAAGGACGCCTTTTTGGACGAGCTCGTACAGCCGATCTGGTTTTTCGATGATTTCAGCGTTCCGCTCCGGATGGGCGATCACAGGAGTGAGTCCTTTCAGCTGCATCTCAAACAGCAGCTGGTTCGCATAGCGCGGAACATGGTCGGATGGAAACTCGATCAAAATGTATGGCGATTCCCCGGTGAGCGGGAGGATGTCGCCCTGTTCCCAATGTTTCAGCACATCGCCATGGATGCGAACCTCCTGACCTGCTAATACAGTCAACGGAATTTGGTTTTGTTGGAGCTGCTCGTTTAACCGTTGGACGGCAGTGATGACATTTGGCGCGGGATTATCATACTTTCCATTGCGATGATGGGGAGTGGCGATGATCGTGGTAATGCCTTCATCGACAGCTGCCTTCGCCATCGCAATGGCGTCGTCCATCGTTTGCGCCCCGTCATCAACACCCGGCAAAATGTGGCTATGAATATCGATCATCACCGTCTCCCTCTTCTCCATCGTTTTCCAATATCTTGAACACTCTTAATCATAGCATAGGAGATTCGTCATAGCAATCGCGTTTTTTGTCGCTTTTTGTCGAAAAAGAAGTTCTGCTGGCGCCATTTGTTGACTGTTTCGTGAACAATGGACATGATTTGCTAAAATTTGATAGGTTCGCACATTCTTCTAGTTGTTTTGCCAAGGAAAACAAACTATAATCATAATGGTGAATTTCAAATATTGAAGGAAGGTTGGACATGAGAGCAGAACGGCGAAAAAAACGGAGATGGTTGCGCTGGGTCGGGATCATCGTTGCGTTGCTTGTGATTGGTGCGGGGGCGTTTGCCTATTCCGTTTACCATAATGTGAAACAAACAGCGGATCAGATGCATGAAGAGATCAACTGGCAATCGAAAAAACGGGAAGGAAAAGTATCGGTGGAACGGAAAACGCCGATTTCCATTTTGTTGATCGGTGTCGATGAACGCAAAGGGGATCGCGGGCGTGCAGATACGCTGATTGTCATGACGGTGAATCCGAACAAGCAGTCGATTGAGATGGTCAGCGTGCCGCGCGACACGAGAACAGAGATTATCGGGAAAGGGACGGAAGATAAAATCAACCACTCGTACGCCTTCGGCGGGGTGGAGATGACGATGGCGACGGTGGAGCATTTCTTAGATATTCCGATTGACTATTACATTAAAGTCAACATGGAAAGCTTCCGCGACATCGTGAATGCCGTCGGCGGGGTGACGGTGAACAACCCGTTCGCGTTTACGTATGAAGGAACGCATTTCCCGAAAGGCGAGATTACATTGAACGGAGACGAAGCGCTGAAATATTCGCGCATGCGCTACGACGACCCGCGCGGCGATTTCGGACGCCAGGACCGGCAGAAGCAGATCATTCAAGCGATTATTGAGAAAGGCGCCAGCTTCTCGTCGCTCACAAACTACAGCGATGTGCTCGCGGCGATCGGGAAAAACGTGAAAACGAACTTGACGTTTGAGGAAATGAAAGACATTCAGGCGAATTACAAAGACGCCCGCAAGCACATTAAGCAGCTGCATATTACGGGACAAGGGACGAAAATCAACGGCATTTATTACTTGCTTGTGCCGGAGAGCGAACGGTTGGCGATTTCAAATGAGTTGAAGGAGCATCTGGAGTTGAAGGCAACAGCGGCGAAGTAAATGCGACGCGCACCTTGTAAGGTGCGCGTTTTTATTGGGCGATGAAGCGCTTGGCGAGCGCATTGGCCCACACTTTGGCGCCTTCTGCGGTCGGCAGGTCACTTTCCGGATCAACGTATTGGTTTAGTTCCTCACTTTTATGGTCAGGCCAGGCGGACCAGTGATCGAAGTAGGCGTATCCGTTGTCTTTTGCGAACCGTTCGAGTGCTTCGACTTGTTTTGGATAGTATGTAGCGTTGTAAATCGGGTTCGGCGGCTGCAAGATCACGACCGCATTCGGGGCCGCCGATTTGAGTCGGTCGATGATCGATTGGATGTGGGCGAGCGTGTCGTCGATCATCACGACTCCGTTGTCATTTAATAAAAACGGCTCCAACAGGACGAGATCGGGTTCGTCATTCGCCCAGTCGGCGGCGATGTGCTGTCGGTCGGAGTCGGCGGTGGTTAAGCCGTTGTATTCGTGGACAGTGATGTGGAACGTCCCTTTCCCATACGCGTCGTCTAACGCTCGCTTCAGCAATTCAGGCCAGCCGCCGTTCTCTGGCGTCGATTCGGAGCCAGCGATGACAAGGCGGATTGGGCGTTTTTCTTCGACAGCCCGTTTGATGGCTGCTTGGACATCAGCAGGCAACGTTTTGATCTGGGCAAGAATCGGGTTGGCTTGTTTGGCCGCTTGTTCCGACCCAGCGTCCGCTCTCACCCTCTCCTGCGCCTCTTTCACTGCTTCCGCCACTTTGCTTTCCCAATATAGATGACCCGCTATGATAAAGGCGAAGCAGGCCACGGCCATAAATATAGCCAATATCACGTTTCTCATCAACCATTCTCCCCCTTATCCATCATACGAAAGGCTTCCCGTCTTAGGGAAGCCGTCCATATTATTTGTATTGGTAATAGTAGTAGCCGCTGCCTTCACGCTGCTTCCGCTGGTTCAGGACAACCCCGACGATCTTTGCATTGGCGGCTTCGAGCAGTTCTTTCGCTTTAACGGCAGCATCAGTTTCTGTCTTGCCGCTGGCGACGACGAGCACCGTGCCGTCGCATTTATTCGCTAAAATTTGCGCATCGGTTACCGCCAGAACCGGTGGGGTGTCAAAAATGACAAGGTCGTAAATCTCTTTCAGTTCATGGAAAAGGCGATCCATCATTTTCGAGCTGAGCAGTTCAGCCGGGTTGGGCGGGATTGGCCCTGCTGTCAGCACCGTTAAGTTTTCGATCGCTGTCCCCTGCAAAGCGGACAACAACGGAACCGCGTTCGTCAGCACGCTCGTCAGCCCGGTGTAGTTGTTCAAACGGAACGTGTAATGCACCGTCGGTTTTCGCAAGTCCGCATCAATCAGCACTGTTTTTTTCCCTTGTTGAGCAAACACAACAGCTAAGTTGGCGGCCGTCGTCGATTTCCCTTCCGATAGAGCCGAGGATGTAACCATCAATGACTGCAACGGTTCGTCAATGAATGAAAACTGGATATTCGTCCGGATCGTCCGATATTGTTCCGAAATCGGAGATTTCGGATCATCAAACGTGATCAAGTTTCGCTCTGCTTTTTGAAATTTTTTGCGGCTGTTAGCGGCCAACGGTCTCCCCCCTCGCTCGTTGCATGCTCATCGCTGTTCTCGCCTTTTTCGCCGCCTGCGGAGGCATGATGCTGATCGAACCGAGCACCGGCAGGCCGAGATGTTTTTCGACGTCTTCTTCCGTTTTGATCGTGTTGTCCAAATATTCAAGCAAGAACGCAAGCCCTACACCCGTCATCAAGCCGACGACAAAGGCGATGGCCATGTTCAGCAATGGCTTCGGTTTGACCGGGGCTTGATGATCCTTCACTTCCGCTTTCGAGAGAATCGTTACGTTGTCGATGTTCATGATTTTGACGATTTCGTTTTTGAACACTTCCGCGGTTTTGTTGGCGATCTCAGCCGCCAAGGCAGGATCGGGATCTTGGACGGTGACGGAGAACACTTGCGAGTCTTTTTCGCTTGAGACTTGAATCTGTTCGTTCAGCTCGTCGATCGTCCGGTCAAGCTGCAGCTCGTCTTTCACTTTTTCCAAAATGGTCGGGCTTTTGATGATGACGCTGTACGTGTTGATGAGCTGCACGTTCGTTTGGATTTCATTGAAGTTGTAGAGCTGCTGCTCCGATTTCGCTTGGTTGACGAGAATTTGTGTCGATGCCTGATAAATCGGCGTTAATAGAAAATAGCTGACCACACCGCTTACAACGGTCGCTAGCGCGGTGATCAAGACGATCAGCCAAAGCTGTTTGCGCAATGTTTTGAACAGTTCGCGCAAGCTGATTGTTTCTTCCATTGTGTACCCCCTAATCCCTCTCATCGTGTCGTTTACGGACGAATCCTAGAACATTATATCGAAAATAGGCGAATATATCTAGAATAAATTGGTGCTAATTTGCGCCAAACGAAAAGGCCGCCTCGATCGGCAGCCTTTTTTCGTTATTCGTCTTTATTGTCTTTGTCGTTAGCGTCTTGCGGGTCTTCAATTGGGTCTTCGCGGTCCGGAACCGTATCGCGCTCATCATCGCCCGGTCCGTTGTTCGTGTCGTCTCCCGGCGGGAGTTGATTGTTTTGGTTGTCGTTCAAATCAGCATCGCGGTTGTCCGGAATGCCGTCATTGTCTTTGTCGTTGTCGACGTCATCGTTTTGGTTGATGTCATCGGCCGGGTTCATGTCTTGGTCGTTGACATCGTTTTGATTGTTGTTTGGCGGCGGCGGATTGTCGTTGTCGCCATTGCATCCGGCCGCTAAAAAGAGGGCGACGACGGCGCTGAACAGTTTGAACAGCAACGCCTTGTTTTTCATGGCACCTTCTCCTTTCTTCGTGTTGTTGTGACCTTATGTAAGACCGGTCCTTGTTTATCTTTCCCAGAAGAGCGCATTTCATGCAAGGGGAATGAAACAAATGCGGAGGTGGCGTTTAGGGGAATGAACATACGCGCCCCGCAAAGGAGCGCGCGTTGGTCAGCCGTTTGTTTTCTCACCGAGGGCGAACATGAGCTCGGTTTCGCACACCAGTTCGCCGTCGACGGTGGCGGTGCCTTTGCCTTTGCCGATGGCGCCGCGGGCGCGGAGAATTTCGACTTCCAGGCGAATTTGGTCGCCTGGTTTCACTTGCCGCTTAAAGCGGCAGTTGTCGATGCCGGCGAAAAAAGCGAGGCGGCCGCGGTTTTCTTCGCTTTGCAGGAGGACGACGGCGCCGACTTGGGCGAGCGCCTCGACGATCAACACGCCGGGCATGACCGGGTATTCGGGGAAGTGGCCGGCGAAAAACGCTTCGTTGGCGCTGACGTTTTTGATGCCGACGGCGCGCTTTCCTTCTTCGATTTCCAGAATGCGGTCAACAAGCAAAAACGGATAGCGGTGCGGGATGATCGCTTGGATTTGTTGGATGTCAAGCATAGAAACACTCCTTTTTCATGATCATCAAGACGATGACGCGGCGAGGTGCTGCTTACGTCCCTTTTTCGACAAAGTCGAGGATGTGCTGCCACGTCGAGGGGCGGAACACGTCAAGCCACGCTCCGTCGCCGATGGCGCTGTAGCCAACGACCGCGCCGGCGGCGAGGCTTAAGGCCATCAAGGCGGCGACGATGGTGAGCCGAAGCCCAATCGGGATGAGCCGCGTGCGCGCGAAACGGCGCGGCGCGGCCGCCTCCTCTTCAGCCGGAAGGGCTTGGGCTTCCGGTTCAGCGGGAGCCGGCGGGCTCTTTCTCACTCGGCCTTTCCGCCTTGCCATCCGGGAAGACGGCCGATGCATACGCTCTTGATGCCTCTCGTCACTCATCGCGATCCTCCTTATGAGGAGCGCATGCCGTTAATCAGCCCGAGCATTTGTTCCGAAATGGAAATGGCGCGGGCGTTCAGCTGATACGCTCGGTTTGTCGCCATTAGGCCAACCATTTCTTCGCCAAGGTCGACGTTCGACTGTTCCAAGGCGCCTTGCTTGACGCCGATTTGGCCACGCAAATTGCCGTTGAGCTCCCGAGCGGCGCCAGGGACATCCGGCAAGGTGAAGACGTTGTCGCCCTGGGCTTCGAGAAGCTGCGGACGGTCAATGGCGGTGACGCCAAGGTTCACGCGGGCAACAACCGCACCGCTGGCATCAGTGGCCGTCAGCGTCCCGGTTGGGGAGAGCTGAAAGCCGGTTGTGCCGGTGGGAAATTCGATGGGCCGATTCGCTTCATCGAGCACCGGGCGGCCGTCGCTTGTCACGAGGGCAAGACGCCCGTCCATAGGAGTGACAGAAAAGTTGCCAGCGCGGGTGTAGCCGATCGTTGTGTCACCGTTGGCATTGGCGACTTGAACGCGAAACCATTGGTTGGCGGCGGTGAAGGCGAAATCGAGCGCGCGGCCGGTCTCGACGAGCGTTCCTTGAGCAGACACAAGCATCGTCGAGGCGAGGCGCGCCCCGTTGCCGTAACGCACGCCGGCCGGCGTCTCACGTGGCGCTTCGTCGGCGGGGAGGCGGTCGACTTGCTGGGCGAGGAGCTCAGCGAAGCTCGCTTCGCGCCGTTTAAAGCCGACGGTGTTGCTGTTGGCGATGTTGTGGCTGATCGTATCAAGCCGCTCTTGCAAGGCGTTCATCGTGTTGGCGGCGGTGAGCATCGAACGAAGCACGGGCTTGTCCTCCTTTTGTCATCATTTCAGGCGGCCGACTTCATTGACGGCCTTGTCCAAGCTGCGGTCGTACGCTTGGATGATTTTTTGGTTTGCTTCAAACGTTCGGTAAGCCGCGAGCAAGTCGGTCATCGTCCGCTCAACGTCCACGTTCGACCGTTCGAGAAACCGCTGCTTGACGGTATACGTGACATTGCCGGGCGCCTGCGGCAATGGCCCTGCCGTGCTGCGGAACAGGCCGTTTCCTTCCTTCACCAATGTTTGCGGGTTGGCGGCGAAGGCGACGCCAAGGCGGGCGATTTCCCGGTTTCCGGTGATGATCGTCCCGTCGTCGCGGACGGCGAACGTTTCATTCGGAACGGCGATGCGCTCGCCGTTGCCATCGAGCACATACCAACCGTCTTGCGTGGTTAAATAGCCGTCCGGGCTCACGGTGAAATGGCCGTTGCGCGTGTACCGGATGTCGCCTTGGCCGTTTTCGACGGCAAACAAGAGCGCCCCGCGCTGCCCGCTTGCCGGGTCGACCGGGACTTGTCCATCGACTAAGGCTACATCAGTGGAGAGACCGGTTTCTTTAATATCCCCTTGGCGGAAGTTCGGGATGAGTTCTTGCATATAGACACCCGTCTGGAGCGGCCCGATCGCCGTTTGCGTCAGAATGGCGCGCGGCGGGGCGGTCGGGATCGGCTCGTCCTCGAGGCGGCTCATCAACAGTTCCGGAAACGCTCTCATCGCTCCTGCATCAGCTTTGTATCCCGGCGTTTCGGCGTTCGCCAAGTTGTTGGTCAGCATCTCGACGCGCCGCTCCTGGGCGAGCATGCCGCTCGCGGCGGTATACAATCCTCTTAGCATGACAGCTCCCTCGCTTGTCCATGAAAATTCGTGACAGAAAGCCGCTGCCGGCGTTAGCGGGCGGCTTGTTGATTCCATTATAGGCGGGCGGGGGCGGCAGCCGCATCCCCTGCTTTTCCTTTTTTACACCAACTGCGATTTCGGCGCGCGGTCGATGTTCTCAAGCATCAGCCCGGTGCCAAGGGCGACGCAGTCCATCGGATTCTCGGCGATGAACACCGGCAGCTTCAGCTCTTCGGCAAGCAACTGATCGATGCCATGCAAGAGGGCGCCGCCGCCCGTTAAGATGACGCCTCGGTCGATGATGTCGGCCGACAGTTCCGGCGGCGTGCGCTCGAGCACGCTTTTCGCGGCTTGTACAATCAAGGACACCGGCTCGCGAAGCGCCCGTTCGATCTCCTCCGAACGGACGGTGATCGTGCGCGGCAGTCCGGTGACGAGATCGCGGCCGCGGACGTCGATTTCTTCGGTCCGTGCGCCTGGGAATACCGTTGCGACTTTGATTTTAATCTCCTCGGCCGTTCGTTCCCCGATGAGCAGCTTATATTCACGCTTAATGTAGTTTAAAATTTCCATATCGAACTTGTCCCCGGCCATTTTAATGGAAGAGGCGGTGACAATGTCCCCCATCGAGAGAACCGCCACGTCGGTCGTGCCACCGCCAATATCAACGACCATGTTTCCGCACGGCTGAAAAATGTCCATTCCGGCGCCAATGGCTGCGACTTTCGGCTCTTCCTCCAAGTACACTTTTTTGCCGCCGCTTTTTTCTGCTGCCTCTTTGATCGCTTTCCGTTCGACCGATGTCGTGTTCGTCGGGCAACAAATCAAAATGCGCGGTTTGGCGAAAAAGCCTTTTAGGTCGAGCTTGCTTAAGAAATGCTTCAGCATCGCTTCCGTAATGTCAAAGTCCGCAATGACGCCGTCTTTGAGCGGCCGAATGGCAACAATATTCCCAGGAGTACGTCCGACCATTCGTCGTGCTTCTTCGCCGACTGCGAGCACTTTGTTCGTGTGTTTATCAATCGCCACGACGGACGGCTCATTGAGCACGATGCCTTTGCCTTTGACGAAAATGAGGACGTTCGCCGTGCCTAGGTCAATGCCGATATCTCGTGAGAACATACATGCTCCTCCTTGCCTCTGCCCTAAAATCATTCCTAATAGATTATTCTACCATATTTGCCCCCCGGAATGATACTGTAAACGGCAGATGGCAAGGAAAAAGTCAGTTGTTTTTCACCGCTTGCTTTTTGTACTTCTTCTTCGTCGCTTCACCGCCGCGCAAATGGCGGATCGATTTATGGTAATCGAGGATTTGCTTCACTTCTTGGGCCAGCTCCGGATTGATTTCCGGCAGCCGCTCGGTCAAGTCTTTATGCACGGTGCTTTTCGACACGCCAAACTCTTTCGCGATGACGCGAACGGTTTTCCTCGTCTCCACGATATACTTGCCAATCTTGATCGTACGCTCTTTGATGTAATCGTGCACACCACTCGCCCTCCCTAAGTTGGATGTGAGAAGTGAGAAGTGTGAAATGAGACTCGTCTTGCCACTGATGAGCGCCGCTTTCGTTGGATGTCTTGGAAGCGTCTTCGCCGCGTCGCTTGCCGGTTGTGAACGATCCCCACCTCAACCACTCTCATTGCTGTTCAATTTGTAACATTTTATTAGACAAAACGGGCATATATACCAGAAATATCAAGGCGGACAACAGTTTTTTCACAATTTTTTTGCGGTTTGTAACGGAAGGGAAATGGGAAACGACTATATGTATAGAGAGGAAAAAAGGAGGAGCTGGCATGGGCAAAGGAAAAATGATCGGCGTCGCAGCCGTGTTGGCCGGGGTGGCGGCGGCGAGTGCGCTGTTTATGTATAATAGCGGCAACGAGCGCCCGCAGGCGAAAGATGATTTGCTTGGCCCCGCTCCAGCGGGCAAACCAGCGCCCACAGGCGGGAAAGGGATCATCGCCGGAACGTTGGAGCCGTCGCTCACATACGAAAAGCAAAACGATGCTTACGTGTTTACGTTTACGGTCAAAAACCAAACGGAGCGCGTGCAAACGGTGACGTTCACGAGCTCGAAAAAGTATGACTACATTTTGTACCGCGATGGCCAAAAGGTGAAGCAGTACAGCGAAGGGAAGATGTTTGCACAAATTTACGAAGAGCGCACGTTAAAACAAGGGGAAGAGCTGTCGTTTCAGGAGACGTTCCGCGGCCTGGAGCCCGGAACGTATACGCTTGAGTGGTGGCTCGCCGACCAAAACTGGCCGAACGCGCGGGCGAAAGTGACGTTTACGGTGCAATGAGGCTTCGGGCGAATGACAAGTCAAACGGCCGGCCGCATGCGGCGCATGCCAAACGCCGCTCGTGCCGAGTTGGCCAACAGCCCGGTGAGAGAGGGCGCCCGTTCGCCTGTCAACGGCAACAATGACGACAAGAGGGAGGCTTCCGTCACTGTGAGGAAGCATCCCTTCCATCTTTCTTTAGCCATAGAGGCCATTCATGGCGAGAGAAACACCGCCCCGTACACGAGCGCCAAGGCGATGACGTACGCCGGATGGAGGCGCCATTTGCCGAACATCAACAAGGCGCTGGCGGCAGCGAGACACACCATTTGGACGAGCCCGGCTCCTTCGTACGACTCGCGAAAAAAGTCGATCGCCATGATCCCGAGCATGACGGCGATCGCCGGGCGGATGTAGGCGGTGAGCCGCTTTACTTGCGGCGCGTCTTTCCATTTGTACAAGAGCTGCAAAAGAGCCATCAGCAAAATAAGCGACGGGGCGACGCTCGCAAACACGGCGACGGCGGCGCCAAGAATGCCGGCTTGTTCATAGCCGATATAGCCGGCCATTTTCGTCGCGATCGGGCCGGGCAACGAGTTGCCGATCGCCAGCACTTCACTGAATTCATTGACCGTCATCCACTGATAGCGATCGACGACTTCGTGCTCGACAAGCGGGATGGACGCCGGGCCGCCGCCATAGCCCAAAATGCCGGGCCAAAAAAAGGCGAGAAACAGCTGCCAATAAATCATGACGACGCCCTCCTTTCTCCGCCTTTGTCTCGATCCGCCGCCTTGGGCTTGCTTCGGCCGACAAACGCCGCCACCAGCAAAATGGCAACGACAAGCGCCGGATGAAGGCCGAGCCACTGCAAGGCGACAAAGCAGGCCAACAGGAGCAGAGCGGCCGGCCAAATGCCGAGGGCGGCGCGCGCCTGCTTGGCGAACTGCCACGTCATTTCCGCCAACATGACCGCCACGACCGGCAACACCGCTTTTGTCATCCCGGCCACCCACGGCGTGTCTTTGAACGACGACAGCGCGGCCAGCAGCACGATCATCAGCACGACCGTCGGGGCGGTCGTCGCCAAGACGGCGTTCACTAAGCCGAGCGCGCCGCCGACACGGTAGCCGATATAGCCAGCGAGCTTCGTCGCGATCGGGCCAGGCAAGGCGTTGGCAATGGCGAGAATTTCCGCAAACTCTTCATCGGTCATCCACCGGTATTTTGTCACCACTTCGGCGCGCACGAGCGGGATCGAGGACGGCCCGCCCCCGTACCCGAGCATGCCGACGCGGAAAAAAGCAAGAAATAAATGCCATTGGTTCATCGAAGTCATCCCTTTATCGTGAGTCTCACCAAGCGGCGACCGCCCCGTCCGTGCGCGGCTCCGTCCCGGCGGCAAGCACGCCGGTGTCAGGATCGCGCCAAATGATTTGTCCGCGGCCGAACGGACCTCCGTCTAAGGCAAAGCGAATGTCATGCCCTTTGCGGGCGAGCGCTTCGGCGATATGGCGCGGGAAGTGCGGCTCGACGAGCACCGTTTTTTCTTCCATCCACTGCCAGCGTGGCGCATCGAGCGCCGCTTGCGGGTTCAAGTCAAAATCGATGGTGTTCATGATCACTTGCAGGTGCCCTTGCGGCTGCATAAATCCGCCCATGACGCCGAACGGGCCGACCGGTGCGCCGCCTTTCGTCAAAAAGCCAGGGATGATCGTATGGTACGGCTTTTTCCTTGGCGCCAGCCCGTTCGGATGGCGTTCATCGAAGACAAAGTTATGGCCGCGGTTGTGCAGGGCGATGCCCGTGCCTGGGACGACGAGGCCGGAGCCGAAGCCCATGTAATTGCTTTGAATATAGGAGACCATATTCCCTTCGCCGTCGGCGGCGGCCAAATAGACCGTGCCGCCTTTGGGCGGCGTCCCCGGCTCCGGCGTGAGCGCCTCCGCGCCGATTTGCGCCCGGCGCATGGCGGCAAACGACTCCGACAACAGCTCGTCTGGGCTGCAGCTCATATAACGGCGGTCGGCGATGTACGCTTTTCCATCGGCAAAGGCCAGCTTCATCGCCTCGATTTGCCGGTGGTGCGTCTCGACATCCGGGACGCTTGGCACGTCAAACCCGTTCATGATGTTGAGCGCCATCAACGCGACAAGCCCCTGCCCGTTCGGCGGGATTTCCCACACTTCATAGCCGCGATAGGAAACGGAGATCGGCTCGACCCATTCCGGTTCGTACTCGGCGAGGTCGTCCGCCGCCAAAAAGCCGCCGTATTGCTTCGAGAAGGCGGCGATTTTTTCCGCCAGCTCGCCGCGGTAAAAGCTTTCCGCCTCCGTTTCGGCAATGGAGCGCAGCGTCGCCGCATGATCCGGAGACGCCCACACTTCCCCGATCTTCGGCGCGCGGCCGCCCGGCGCAAACGTCGCAAACCACGAGGCGAACTCCGGCCCGTTCAGCGCTTCTTTGTACACCCGATAAGCGTTCGCCCAGTATTTGCCCAGCACCGGCGATACTGGGTAGCCGTTTTCCGCATAGGCGATCGCCGGAGCGAGCGTTTCGGCAAGCGGCAGGCGGCCGAAGCGCTTCGCCAGCGCTGCCCACGCCGCCGGCGCGCCCGGCACCGTCACCGGGGCAAAACCGTACTTCGGCATCTCGGTATAGCCGCGCTCTTTCAACGCTTCGATCGAGATCGCTTTTGGCGCATAGCCGCTCGCATTCAGCCCGTACAGTTTCCCATTCGTCCAGACGAGAGCGAACGCATCGCCGCCGATGCCGTTCGATGTCGGTTCGACGACCGTCAGACAGGCGGCGGCGGCAATGGCGGCATCGATGGCGTTGCCGCCCTTTTTCAGCACGTCAAGCCCCGCCTGGGCCGCCAGCGGCTGCGACGTTGCGACGACGCCGTTTTTCGCAAACACCGTCATCCGCTGCGATGGGTAGGGGTGGTATAAGTAGTCCATGGCCGGCATGCCCCTTTCTTTTGTTAAGCAAATTGGATCAAGTTCTTAACAAACGGAGTATTTCCTCTTTCCATCCATTTTAAAAGAACACAAGCACTATTTCCAGCATTGTTTAACAAAATAGATCTAATATTCTGAGAAAGTTTTTTGCTTCATAGCCAGCTACAACTTCAACCCCGTCCGGCTCTTGAAGCGGCGAAGCAAAATATGACTCTCCACTCTCGTGATGCCTTCTAACGCATACAGTTCATTGTTGATGAATTTTTCGAGGGCGGCAAAGTCTTCGACAAGGACGTGCATATGGAGCGTGCTTGGGCCAGTCATTTGGTAGCAGCTCGCCACGTTCGGATTCTCCGCCAGCTTTTGCGCCACTTCGACCAAATACGCCGGCTCGCAGTCAACCTCGAAAAACGCCGACACTTGTTTGCCGAATTTCTCCGAATTGATGACAACGGTAAACTTTTCAATGACGCCGTGTTTGACGAGCTGGTTGACCCGCTCGCGGACGGCGACGCGCGAAAGGTTCAGCTTTTTGCCGATGTCGACGTACGACATGCGGCCGTCTTCAATCAACAGTTCCAGAATTTTGCGGTCAATGTCGTCTAGTTTCACTGCCTTGTCACCCGCCTGCGCATCCATTTTTCTATCATTATATCGGTTGAAGCGGTGCGTGGGAAACCTTTTCTTTCCGTTGCGCTCCTCTTGAACGAGAAAAAGACCCTTCTGTTTGTCTTGCAAACAGAGGGTCTTTTCCTTTTGTCAGGCGCTATGTCGATCAAGCTCTCGCCATGCCGATCGAGGCGTCTGGCGTTTTGTAGGAAGACGTGTCATCATGTTGGTCTTGCTCATGGTCGCTTGGCGCCGTTTTGTTGTCATCAGCCGGCGTTTGTTCGGTTTCCTTGGCCGGGCTTTGTTCACTCGGCGCGGTTTCGTCGCTTGGCGTCACGTTCTTCTCTTCGCTTGCGTTGGCGTTATCTGTTCCGGCGTTGTCTTCGGCTTTGTCGGTCAAGGCGGTCAACGGTTTGTCGATATAGTCGATCGGGTTGACCGGTTTGCCGTCTTTGCGAATTTCAAAGTGGACGTGGATGCCTGCTTGTTTGTTAAACTCGCTTTGCCCTGCCTTGCCAATCACTTCGCCTTGTTTCACCGTATCGCCTGCTTCCACTTTCACGTCGGCCAGCGATTGATAGACGGTCGTGACCCCTTGTTCATGATTGATTTCCACAATGTAGCCTAAAATCGGATCTTTTTCCGCTTTCGTTACCGTGCCGCTTAATGCAGCCGTAACGTCAAACGTTTTGCCGTCTTGGCGCACAAGGTCGATCCCTTGGTTCGGATGGTACGTATGATCGTAAAAGACGAGGGCTGCTTCCTGTTCCTGTTCTGATGCGTTGTCATCATAGAACGGTGTTTTGACTTGCACGGCGTTCGGGTCAAGCACAGGCATCGCGATGTTTTCGACCGTTTCATTGACCGGAACAGCCGGGTTTTCCTGCTGGGCGGTGCCGTTTTTCACGGTGTCGTTTTCACCCGACTTCTCTTGTTTGCCCGCTTGGAGCCAAAGTGCGCCCGCGACGATCAACGCTGCGCAAGATAGATAAATAGCCGGAAATACCCAACGCTTGCGGAAGAAACGCTTCAGCGACGGTTGTTTTTGTTCCTCTCTCATGTTCATCACCTCAGCAACCATTTTGAACAGAAAGAGGAAAAGATATACACGCCGAATACAATTTTTTCGCTTATTTTTTGATATTCCCCCGCATTTTATGCAAAAAAAATCGGAGCGGACGCCCCGTCATTGTTTGGCGGTCAACTTGTTCAAAAAGGCGGTCGCTGAAGAGATGCGGACGCCTCGGTAATAATGCTTCACGATGTCGGCGTACGTTTTTCCTTCCTGGGCCATAAAGTTGGCGCCGTATTGGCTCATGCCGACGCCATGGCCGTAGCCTTTCGTCGTGATGATGATGTTCTCGCCTTTCCGCACCCACGTAAAGTCGGTCGACGGCAAGCCGAGCCGTTCACGCACTTCGCGGCCCGTGAACGTTTTTCCGCCGATTTTCACCTCGCCGACTCGACGGCCGGGCGTGCGCGATAAAATGACACCGACGGATCCGTCTTTTGGCAGCACGATTCCGAGCCTCCGCTCAAATTCGACGACAGACATCGTTTTTCGCTGATAAAACTTCGGGGATTGTTTGTCCCATGGGCTGACGACGCTTTTTAAATACGGGATATCGTTTTGCCAGTACGATTCAGAATTTTCTGTATACCCGTTGCTTGTGGAAAAGAAGAGCGCTTCAATCGGTTCGTTGTTGTACGTTAAAATTTGCCCGCGCGTATCCAGAACCGCTTTGGTCACTTTTTTGATCTTCCAGTCGTAATCGCTTCCCCATAACTTCCGCAGTTCGTCATCGCTGTAATACACTTGGTGCGCCACTGTGTCGGTCACATTCGCTCCTTGCGGCAGGCGGAACGGTTGGTTGGCGAGCATCTGTTTGACGATGTACGTTCGTGCCGTTAAGGCCTGCGCCTTTAACGCCTCGAGCTCAAATCCGGCCGGCATTTCCGCCGCCACCACTCCGATGACGTACTGTTCAAGGGGGATTTTTTCCACGCGCTGTTCTTTGCTTCGGTAAACCGCCACGTCAATGGACGGCCCTTCGGCTGCCTGCGAACGCTGGAGTTGTTCGTGCTTCTGCAACTGTTCCGTCAATTTCGCCACCTTCCCATCGTAAAACGGCAGGACAAGCGCTGCAGGAATGACGAGGATGGCCACAAACAGGCATAGTGCAAGTACCATGACCGGTTTCAGTCGTTTCACCATAGCCGAGCCCCCAATATGCATTTTCTAAGCCCAAGCGGACATGATCAATCAATGCCTGCATGGCTTCCGTTCGTTACTTATAGTTATGGGCTCGGACAAGTATATATGACTGTTTTCTTTCGCGTCTCCTCCTGTGCTTGAACGAGCGGATGCGCGCCCTCCTCCGTGCAGCGGAAAGCGGAGAGCCGGCATTGGCCGGTCAAGCGGGGGGAGAGAATGCAAAAAACGACCATTCGATAAGCGTCAATTCCCGTTTTTAGGTCTGGGCGTGAGAAAATGCAAAAAAAAAACGACCATTCCCCGCCGAAACAGGCAGTTCACGGTCGTTTTTTCGCCATTATCCGTTCCATTCGATCGCTTGGATCGGGTCGAGTTGTTCTGTTTCTTCCCGAACGCGTTCAATGTCAGCGCCAAGCGCGGCCAGTTTTTCATGAAAGCGGACATAGCCGCGGTCAAGATGACGAAGCTCGGTCACGCGCGTGTAGCCGTCCGCCGCAAGTCCAGCCAAAATCAAAGCGGCGGCAGCGCGCAAATCGGTGGCCGCTACTTCAGCGCCTTGCAGCTGGCACGGACCGTTAATAATGACAGAGCGCCCTTCAATTTTAATATCAGCGTTCATCCGGCGGAATTCTTCCACATGCATGAAGCGGTTTTCAAAGACAGTCTCGGTGACCATGCTCGTGCCTTCCGCTTTTAACAGGAGCGCCATCATTTGCGATTGCATGTCAGTTGGAAAACCTGGGTATGGCATCGTTTTAATGTCGACGGCTTTCAACGTTTCCGGACCGATGACGCGCACCCCGTTTTCTTCTTCGATAATCGTCACGCCCATTTCTTCCATTTTGGCAATGAGCGAACTTAAATGCTCGGGAACCGCTCCTTGCACGAGGACGTTGCCGCCGGTGATGGCGGCTGCCACCATAAAGGTGCCAGCTTCAATGCGATCCGGGATGACGGTGTGGGACGTGCCGACAAGCTCGTCAACTCCCTCGATTCGAATCGTGCCGGTGCCGGCGCCGCGCACTTTGGCGCCCATCGCGTTCAAAAAGTTCGCCAAATCGACAATTTCCGGCTCTTTGGCGCAGTTTTCGATCACAGTTGTACCTTCCGCGAGCACCGCGGCCATCATAATATTTTCCGTTGCCCCAACGCTTGGAAAGTCCAAGTATACTTTGGCGCCGCGAAGACGGCCGTTCACTTCTGCATCGATAAAGCCGTTGCCGACTTTCACGGAGGCGCCCATTGCTTCAAATCCTTTTAAATGTTGATCGATCGGGCGCGAACCAATGGCACAGCCCCCCGGCAAGGCGACGCGGGCTCGGCCGTTGCGGGCCAACAGCGGCCCCATGACGAGCACGGAAGCGCGCATTTTCCGCACATATTCAAACGGCGCTTCCACCGTCAGCGGAGCGGTCGCATCGACCGTTACCGTATTGCCGGCGATTTGCACATCGGCGCCTAAATAGCGGAGCACCTCACTGATTGTATATACATCGGAAAGAGCAGGCACATCATGAATCGTGCTAGTTCCTTTTGTCGCTAATAAGGTGGCAGCGATGACGGGCAAAACGGCATTTTTTGCGCCTTCCACTTTGACGGTGCCGCTCAACCGGTTTCCGCCACGGACGATGATCTTTTCCAAGGTATTCCCCTCCGCGTCCAATTTCTCTATATTAATATTCAATGGTAATGATTGGGGTTCCAACAACGACGCGCGTCTTGCCGCCCAATCTTTCCCTCAAGGCGAGTTGCAGGTTGATCGGCTGTTGCTTGGCGGCCGGGAGAACGTTCTTCCACTGCCCAGTATATGCAGACAGGGAAACGAATGACTCTTCCCGCAACCACTCAACCGGTTTCGCTTGAAAGTCGCGCACCAGCCGAGAAGCCTGATCGAACAAACCACCTTTCATATTACCATTGAACTCGCCTTCAATACAAGCATAAAATGTAGGGTCGTTCACAAATAGGCCGTTCGTCTTCATTTGAATCTGGCGTGCTGCTTCTTTCCACCCAATCCGGCTCCATTTGGGGCCCGTTGCTTCATAGAGGATATACGTTTGCGGCGTACCGTTTGTGACGGTCATCACGAGCTGGATTTGTTCTTGGAAGAAGGCGTGCTCGTTTTTGCCGATCGCTTTTTGCCAATGTCCGCTTTTGGCAAACGACCAGTGAAACGAACGATATGTTTGTTTCAATTCCGCCATTTTTTTGAAAAAGTCCGCATCATTTTGAATATCGTGGGCATACTCTCTTGTGTAAATGACCCAGCGGCCAAGCGAAGCACCGTGTTGCGCCAGCGTGTGCGCCATCGTTTCCATCGGTTTTGACCATTCGTCCCCCTGCGCGCCTTCCGTCCGGTATTGCCAGGCGGCGAAAAACAGGCTGGCCAGCATGAGCGCCAGCAGCCATTTCATCCGGTTTTTTCTCATCTTCGTTCCCTTCCTCTCCTTACTTGTTATTGTTGCCACCAGGACAGGGAACATACGTCCAAAAAATCGACAACCGGTGATTTTTGAAATCGTTTTCATGCATAAAAATAGAGTGGACGGATCGTCCACTCGGCCGAAAAAGACCCGGCCACCCATGCAGATCAATGGCGCCATATGGAAGATGCGTCGGCAGCGCGCGGCCGATCGCATAGCCTGTTGCGGCCAAAACGAGCGTGTCGGCGGCATGAAGCCTGCCCTGCCGCGGACGGGGCGCTGCTAGTCGCGAAACAAATACGGCAAATCGGTCGACCATGCCCAATAGTCGAGGAAAAAGTTCGCAACCGTTGAGCCGATCGCAATCGTCAATAAAATGTACAGCAGCCGCCCTTGGACGACGCGGTTCGGCTTCAGAAGCACTTCAAGCCGGACAGCTTGCAGCGTCCACCACGTCACCGCCATGAACACTAAATGAATGATAATCGACAGCAGCGCCTGTTGACCGATGATGGGCATCACCGCGCTCCACCTCCTCCTAAACCATGCAAACGTCCCCCATCCTCTTGATGAGGCGGTTTCCCCTCTGTTCAACAAAAAAGAGGAGAGGGTTCCCTCTCCCCTTATTGTACCGTTACGGCAAAAAATCGCCAAAATGCCCAAATTGGGCGAGCACATCGTAGGCAAGCCCCGGCATCCAGCCGATCACCAGCGTTCCGAGCGCGCATACGACCACAGCGGCCGACAGCCCGGCCGGCAGCCGGCCAAGCGGCGCGAGGGAAGCCGGACGGAAAAAGAGTTGAACGAGCAAATTGAAGTAGTATACATACGAGATCACCGTCGTCACCGCCATCACCGCCGCGAGCACGTAATGGCCCGGCTCGGTGACGACAAGGCCAATGAACAAATAGAGCTTGGCGATAAAGCCGGCCGTCCCCGGAATGCCGGCGAGTGAGAGCAAGAACAGCCCGAGGGCTGCAGCGAGCAGCGGGCGATGGCGGTACAAGCCGGACAGCCCATCGAAATCATCGGAGCCGGTCTGGTGCGCGATATGCGCAACGATGGCAAACGCCCCGATGTTCATAAACACATAAGCGAGCAAGTAAATCCAAAGCGAATCGATCATCGCCCACGACATCGCGGCAACCCCGGCGAGCAAGTAGCCGGCGTGGGCGATGCTTGAATAGGCGAGCAGCCGCTTTAGGCTCCGCTGCCGGAGCGCTACAACGTTGCCGACGATCATCGTCAATCCGGCCAAAACGGCGATCACCGGCTGCATCGACAACAAGAGCGACGACGGATCCCGACCGGCAGCCGGCGCGGCGGCAAACATCGTCACAAACAGGCGGAGCAAAAGGATGAAACCCGCCGCTTTCGACACGACGCTGAAAAACGCTGTCGCCGGAACCGGCGCCCCTTCATATACATCCGGCGCCCACATATGAAACGGAACGGTCGCCAGCTTAAACGAAACGCCGATCAACAAAAGGAGAAAGGCGAAACCGAGCACGTACGGCTCGTTCGTCTCTTGCAGCCGGCGCGCAATGTCGCCCAGGTTTGTCGTTCCAGTCAAACCGAACACATAGCTCATGCCAAACAGCATGATAGCGGTGGCGATGCCGCCGTTAATGACGTATTTGAGCGCCGCCTCGTTGGACGCCGTTGCCGTTTTGCGCAATCCGGCCAAAATGTAAGACGAGACCGTAAGCAGCTCGATGCTGACAAACAGTGTCAACAAATCGCCGCTTGAGGCCACCATCATCGCCCCAAGCAAGGCAAACAGCATCATGTAGGCAAATTCGCCGCGGTAGCGGCCGCCCTTTTTCGGCTCCCAATCGGCGACCAGTAGCAAGGCGAGCGCTCCTCCAGCCAGCAAGATGAGCTTGAATGCCTTGGCAAACCCATCGAGCCGGAACGTATCATGCAAAATCGAAACCGGATCGGCCGGAATCATCGCCGCCGTCGCCGCCAACGCAATGACAGCGGCAGCCGCCGCGCCCCAGGCGAGCGGGCGGCGGCTTCTTTCGCTCGGCATCGCCAAATCGATCAACAACAGCACAACCGCCGCCGCAAGGATGACCCATTCGGGCGCCATCATGCCCCAATTTGCCTGCCATACGTCGTTCATATCGATCAACCTCCTAATCCGTTCATCATCGTCTCAAGCGCGGCGGCGAGCGGCGCCGCCAACAGCTGCGGATAGACGCCAACCGCCACAATCAAGGCGACGAGGATGAACGCTGGCACGGCTTCTTTTGCGCGCAAGTCGGCAGCATCCCTTTGCGCTTCACGCAAACTGGGCGCCTGCGGCTCACGAGTGCGGCCGAACGTAATCTCAAGCACGGCCCGCAGCGAATAGACGGCGGCAAAAATCAGTCCGAGCGCCCCGGCGGCCGCCAACGCCGGCTTCGTGGCAAACAGCCCGAGAAAAGCAGTGAATTCGCCGACAAATCCGGCAAGGCCCGGCAAGCCGAGCAAGGCGAGCGCCGCTGTGAGCAAATACCCGGAAAAGACCGGCATCGCTTTCGTCAGCCCGCCAAGGCGGTTCAGTTCGGTCGCCCGCATCCGCTCCGTGAGAATGCCAACGAGCAAAAACGACAAGGCGGCGATCAGCCCGTGGGCGACCGATTGAAAGACCGCTCCTTGGATGCCGGCTTCATTGAGCGCCCCGAGTCCGACGAGCACCACGCCCATATGCGACACGCTTGAATAGGCGAGCACATGTTTCAACTCGCTCTGCCGGAGCGCCAACAGCGCGCCGTACAATACGTTTATGACTCCCACCACCGCGATGACGCCAGCAAACGTGCGAAACTCGTCCGGAAACAAGCCGATCCCGAAGCGGATCATCCCGTACGCCGCAATCTTCAACAGCACCCCGGCGTGAAGCATGACGACCGGCGGCGGCGCTTCGACGTGCACGCGAATGAGCCAGCGGTGAAGCGGAACGGCCGGCAGCTTGACGGCAAACGCCAACAACAGCCCGCCAAGCAGCCAATGCCGCCCCTCTTCGGTGAGCGGGGCGATCAGCTGCCCTTGAGCGACCGGGTTATGTAACATCTCACGGAGCAACGCGAAGTTTGCGGTCCCGGTGCGGGCGACAAGGACGGCGATCACAACAAGCAGCAGCGCCGAGCCGAGCCCGTTATACACCAAGTAGCCGTAGGCCGCCCGCTCGCGCTCAAACCCGCCCCATTTGCCGACAAGCAAAAACATGGCGACAAGCGTCACTTCGAGGAAGAGGAAAAACCAGATGAAATTGGCGGCTGCAAATACGCCGAGCATGCCGATCTCCAATGCGAGCAGCCACATAAAATATCCTTTTTTCTCCGCTTTGACCAACAAGGACGCGGCAGCCGCCAAAGTCGCCAACACGGCGGTCAAGACGAGAAACACAAGCGACAGCCCATCGATGCTGAGCTCATAGCGGATCACATACGCTGCATCCGTTAAAAACGGAAGGTTGGCAAGCCGCACCCAATCGTGCGCCTCATCGAGCTGCTCAAGGCGAAAGCCGCGCCCCGACTGGATGAAGGCAAACAGCGCCAAAAAGAGCGGCGGCACGGTGGCGGCGGTTCCGAGCCATTGAATCGTTTTCGTATCCGTTTTGCGGACAAACGCTAATAAAAGGATGCCTAACAGCGGTGAAAAGACGAGCAGCGATAAAAACATCATAGCCAGTACCCCCCTGTTAAGGCGAAAATGACGACCAAAATCGCCAATCCGGCCACCGTCACCGCCCCATACGTCTGCGCCTGCCCGTTTTGCCCGCGCGACCCAGCCGAGGCGGCCGCGCCGACAATGCCGGCGGCAAGCCGGGCGAGCCCTTCAACAAGGAAGCGGTCGACATACTCCAACAGGCGGCTAACGAATGACACGAACGCCACAATCGTCCACCGATATAATTCATCGATGTAATAGCGATGGCGCAACAATTCATACGTGTGCGGAGCGCGCGCGGACAGCCAATCGCGCGGCACTGCCCGCTTCCCATACATGAGCCAGGCAAGGAAAATCCCGGCGAGCGACACAATGGTCGCCACCACCGCGATCCATCCTGGCGCCGCTTCATGATGGTAGGATCCGTCCGTCAGCCACTCGCCGAGAAACGAACCGAACCACGGCGTTTGAATGTACCCAGAAGCGACCGACAGCACGCCGAGCACCGCCATCGGCCCGACCATGGACGCCGGCGCTTCATGTGCCTCGCCTTGATGACGCGCCGGCCCGGCAAAGACGAGGAAAAAGAGCCGGAACATATAAAACGACGTCAACAGCGCCGCGGCGACCGCCAGCCAAAAGAGCTCGACCGACCCGTTCATCCAAGCGGCGGCCAAAATTTCGTCCTTGCTGAAAAAGCCGGCGAATAGCGGAACGCCGCTGATCGACAGCGCCCCGACCAAAAAGAGCGGCGCGGTCCACGGCAGCCGCCGCCAAAGTCCGCCCATCTCTTCGATGTTTTGCGTACGGACGGCATGAATGACGCTCCCGGCGGCCAAAAAGAGGAGCGCTTTAAAGAACGCATGCGTCGTCAAATGGAAGATGGCGGCGACATAACTGCCCGACCCGAGCGCGAGCATCATATAGCCGAGCTGGCTGACGGTCGAATAGGCGAGAACGCGCTTAATATCCGTCTGCACCAATCCGATCGTCGCGGCAAAAATGGCCGTCACCCCGCCGACCACCGCGACGGTCATCATGGCTGCCTCGCTTGCTTCATAAAGCGGAAACAACGCGGCGACGAGGTACACCCCGGCCGCCACCATCGTCGCAGCGTGGATGAGCGCCGACACCGGCGTCGGCCCTTCCATCGCATCCGGGAGCCACGTATGGAGCGGAAACTGCCCGGACTTGCCGATGGCGCCGATAAAAATCAAGATGGCCGCAACGGTTGTCATTCCCGGCGACAGCGTGCCGTCGCCAACAGCGCGGAAAATGTCGTCGTAATCGAAGCTTTTCGTTTGCCAAAACAAGAGCAGCATGCCGATGAAAAAACCGACATCACCGACGCGGGTCATAATGAACGCTTTTTTCGCTGCTGCCTTCGCTTCTTCTTTGTCATAATAGAAACCGATCAGCAAAAACGAGCCGAGCCCGACGAGCTCCCAAAACATATACGCCTGCAGCAAGTTCGGCGACAGCACAAGCCCAAGCATCGCAAACGTAAACAGCCCTAAGTACGCATAAAAGGTCGAAAACCGCTCGTCTCCCACCATATACCCTTGCGAATAAATATGGACGAGCCAGCTGACAACCGCGACGACTGCGAGCATCCAGGCGTTTAACGCCGTAACGGAAACCCCGGCTGTGAGCGTCACGTCGCCGACGGTCATCCATGTCCAATTCACCTCATGCGTCGTCCCGCCGAGGCGGTCGGCGAGCACACCAATGGCCGCCAACATCGACAGCAACGTAGCCGCGATGCCGACATAGGCGCTCGCTTTCCCCCATTTCCGCCCAAACAACAGTAGCAAGACAAATGAACAAAGCGGGAAGAGCGGCACAACCCAAGCTAGGTTCATCATCGTTCCCCATCCCCTTTTCTAATGTTTCAATGAATTGGCTTCATCGACTTGAACCGTCTTCCGGTTGCGGTAAAAAGCGATGAGCACCGCCAAGCCAACGGCTGCTTCCGCCGCCGCCACGGCGATCACAAACAGCGCGAATACATGCCCGTGAACGCCGGGATGGGGGCCGTATTTGGCAAAAGCCACGAAATTGAGGTTGACCGCGTTTAACATCAGTTCAATACAAATAAGCACAATGACCGTATTTCGCTTCGTCAGCGCCCCATACAAGCCGATGCAAAACAAGATGAGCGCCAACGCCAAGTAAGCCGATAACGTCATTCGTCCCCCGCCTCCTTGCCGTCTTTTTTCGCCAGCACAATCGCCCCGACCAAGGCGACGAGCAAAATGACGGACACGATTTCAAACGGAATCGTATAATACGAGTAAAGCGACTTGCCGATCGCCTTCGCGTTGTCGCCCGAAAGCGCGCTGCCGTCAGCGCCGAAGTCGAGCTGGCGGATGCCGAAGTAGACGGCAAGGCCAAAGGCGATAACCGAGATGGCGGCAACAGCCCGATGCCAGACGCCGCCGGTCGTTTGGCGCTCCCTTTCGTCTGTGTGATGGCGCGTCAACATGATGGCAAACAGCATGATGATCGTAATGGCTCCCGAATAAATCAACACTTGCACGACAGCGACGAACTCGGCGGACAACAGCACGTACAGCCCGGCAATGCCTACAAATGTCATGACGAGGGCGATGACCATATGGACGACGTTTGTCAGCTGGAGCATCGTCACCCCGCCGGCAATCGCCGCGAGGGCGAGCAGGAAAAAGGCGATGTCGGTTCCGCTCACGGCTTATTCTCCCTTCTTACGTTCGTATCGTTTTCATCCAGCCAGGCCAAATCTTTGTACAACGCATCGCGGCTGTATTCGGCGAGCTCGAAGTTGTTTGTCATGACGATCGCTTCCGTCGGACACACTTCAGTGCATAAGTCGCACAAAATGCAAATTTCGAAGTTAATATTGTACGTCTCAATCACTTTTCCTTTTTTCGTCGGATCCGGATGCTTCTTCCCAGTCAGCTGGATGCATTCGGTCGGGCAAATGTTCACGCATTGGTTGCAGACGATGCATTTTTCCGGATAAAATTTTTGAATGCCGCGAAACCGGTCCGGGAGCGGGAGCGGTTCGTGCGGGTAATCGTACGTCACTTTTTCACGCGTCAACTCTTTTAACGTATACGCCAATCCTTTCATTAATCCGATCATCGGTCTCCCCCTCTCATGGGAACATGGCGTTCCGGCATAACCGTCCCCTAAAGCGCAGGGCGGCCATGCACATCAGCGCGGCTGCCTCCTTGCCTAAGCCGGATTGGGCCTCGTCCGCTTTTCGATTTAGAAGGCCGGTGACAAACGGCTGTTACGAGCAAATCAACGGCATTTCGCCAAAAAAGAAGACTGATTCCACAGTTTTTCTCTAATTGAGAAACAGGTGGAGCTAGCAGTATTTTGTACTAAATCACCAACCTCTTAGAAAAACCACGACTTGATCAGCGCCGTCAGCACAATGTTGACGAGCGAAAGCGGAAGCAACACTTTCCAGGCGAACTCCATCAGCTGGTCGGCGCGCACGCGCGGAAACGTCGCCCGAAACCAAATGAGGACGAAAACGACCGCACAAAATTTCAACGCAAACCAAACCGCTCCGGGAATCCAGCCGAGAAACGCGACCGGATGCCAGCCGCCGAGAAACAAAATCGTCACAAGCGCCGCCATGGCAAACATGTACACATACTCGGCAAGCATGAAAAACGCCCATCGGAATCCTGAATATTCAACATGAAACCCTGCGACAAGCTCGGACTCCGCCTCCGGCAAGTCAAACGGCGTCCGGTTCAATTCCGCCACCGCTGCCACAAAGAAAATCAAAAAGGCGAGCGGTTGGGCGAAAATGAACCATAGATCGTCTTGCGCTTTCACAATGTCCACTAAGTTCATGCTTCCGGCCAAAAGCACGACGCCAAGCGCTGACATGACGAGCGGAATTTCATACGAAATCATTTGCGCCGCCGCGCGCATGCCGCCAAGCAGAGCGTATTTGTTGTTCGACGCCCAGCCGCCGGCGACAACGCCGATGGTCGTCAAGCCGGAGACAGCGATATAATACAGAAGGCCGACGCCGATATCGGCGAACCGGAACGAATCGGTAAACGGCAATACCGCCAGCACCATAAACGACGGCGTAAAGGCGATGATCGGCGCCAACACGTACAGCGGACGGTCGGCTGCTTTCGGGATCGTATCCTCTTTCAAAAGCAGCTTCAACACATCGGCAACGGTTTGCAACAGTCCGAAGCGGCCGCCGACCTGGTTCGGGCCGATGCGCCCTTGCATAAACCCCATCACTTTCCGCTCGGCCAAAATGCCGTATGTGACAAACCCGAGCACGACCGCCAAAAGCAACGCCCCAAGCCCGAAAAACAGGGCGATGTTCGACCAACTTGGCGTCGATTCAAGCCATTGCTCCATCATCCATCGACCTCCCCGAGCACAATGTCAATCGACCCGAGAATGGCAATGACATTGGCCAAGTTTTGCCCTTTGAGCAGCTTCGGGAGTATTTGCAGATTGTAAAACGACGGACGCCGGAATTTGAGGCGGTATGGCTCCTTTTTGCCGTCGCTCGCAATATAGCAGCCGATCTCGCCGCGCGGTGCCTCGATGCGGACGAACGTCTCGCCCGGCGGCGCTTTTATGATGCGGGGCACTTTTCCCATGATCGGCCCCTCAGACGGAAATTGCTCGCACGCCTGCTCGATGATGCGAAGCGACTGCTCAATTTCCGCCATCCGGCATTCATAGCGGGCAAGGCAGTCGCCGCCCTCGCGCACCGGCACATCAAACTCAAAGCGGTCATAGATTGAATACGGTTCATCTTTGCGCAAATCCCATTTGACGCCGGTCGACCGCAAGTTGACGCCGCTGAGCGAATAGCTGATCGCTTCTTCTTTCGTATACCGCCCGACGCCTGTTACGCGCTCGCGGAAAATTTCATTGCCGGTGACGAGGTCGTGGTAGCCGGCCAATTTCTCCCGCATGTACGGGACAAACTGCTTCACTTTGTCGATCCAGCCGTCCGGCGCGTCCCATTTAACGCCGCCGATGCGCATGTAGTTGAACGTCAGCCGCGCCCCGGACAGCTCATTTAATAGATTAATAATCATTTCGCGTTCGCGGAATGCATACAAAAACGGGCTTGTCGCACCAAGATCGAGCAAATACGTCCCCCACCAAACGAGGTGGCTGGCGATCCGCCCGAGCTCCATCGCAAGAACGCGCAAATACTCGGCCCGCTCCGGCACTTCAATGCCCATCATCGTTTCGACCGCATGGCAAAGCACATAGTTGTTCGTCATCGCCGACAAGTAGTCCATCCGGTCGGTGTATGGGATGATTTGCGTGTATTGCAGCCCTTCGGCGATTTTTTCCGTCCCTCGATGCAAGTAGCCGATGACCGGCGTCGCCTCTTGAATGATCTCGCCGTCAATTTTTAAAATGAGGCGGAACACCCCGTGCGTGCTCGGATGCTGAGGGCCGACGTTTAAAATCATTTCTTCTGTGCGCAGCATCATCTACACCTCCGCATCATACGGCTCATAATCTTTGCGCAGCGGATGGCCGACCCATTGTTCGCCGAGGAAGATTCGAATCAAGTTCGGGTGTCCGCGGAAACGGATGCCAAGCAAATCGTACGCCTCGCACTCCGGCCAGTTCGCCCCCGGCCAAAGCGGGACGAGCGAATCGACTTCCGGGTTGTCGCGCTCGATTTTGACTTTCAACGCCACCGGCTGCCGGTTCGGATAGGAATACAAATGGACGTACACTTCCATGTGCGTCTGAAAATCGGTTCCGTGCAGCTCGGACAAGTAGTCAAACCGGAGCTGTTCATTGTATTTTAAAAACTCGGCTACTTTGTAGTGCGCCTCTTTGGGAACAACAAGCGTCGGCACGTCTTTCGCCAGCCGGTTGATATACGCGTCTTCGAGCACATCCGGCCCGAGATGTTCCTCAATGATCCGGACATATTTTTGCAGCAGCGGATCGTTCGGCGATGAAGCAGATGGCTTCGCCGCCCCGCCATCCTCCCCAGCGGCTGCGGCCTTCGCCCGGGCAGCCGCGGCCGCTTTCGCTTTCGCCGCCGCGATCGCCTTTTGTTTCGCCTCATCGTCGGCAGCATCGCCTTGCTGCTTCGCCAAGGCCGCCGCACGCGCTTTTGCCGCGGCCGCGGCTTTCGCTTTCGCCGCGGCGGCCGCTTTTTGCTTGGCCAGCTCGTCATCTTCGCCCGACGCTTCAGCGGCTTTTTGTTTGGCTAATGCAGCAGCTCTCGCCTTCGCGGCCGCAGCTGCCTTTTTCTTCGCCAACTCAAGATCATCCTCCGCACCGCTTTCCGCCGACTCGCGCTGACGCCGCAGTTCGGCGGCCCTCGCCCTCGCTTCCTCAGCTGCCTTCTTCTTCGCCGCCTCAAGGTCGTCCCCGGCCGCCGCTCCCGACGCCGCCTCGCGCTGACGACGCAGTTCGGCCGCTTTCGCCCGCGCTTCTTCCGCTGCTCTTTTTTTCGCTGCTGCGAGATCTTCAGCTGATGCCGGCTGCGCTGCATCCGTCTCTTTGTTTGCCGGTTGGGTGGACAAATCCGAAGGCGCTTTCACACCGTCGTCAGGGACGCTGTCGGATGACTTGGCTTGTTCAGCTGCTTGCCTGGCGGCGAGCTTTTCGCGCGCCAGCTGCTTCGCCCGTTCCGCCGCTTCTCTTTTTCGCTGGGCCAAATCTTTTTCCTCATCCATCGGTTACAACACCTTCTTCCCTGTTTTGGCTTCAAGGCGAATTTTTTCTTTTAATTTATGAATGCCGTAAATGAGTGCCGCAGGGTTTGGTGGACAGCCAGGTATGTACACGTCAACTGGGACGATTTGGTCAACCCCTTTGACGACGCTGTATGATTTCACATACGGCCCGCCGGCTGTTGCACACGAACCCATGGCGATCACCCATTTCGGCTCCGGCATTTGCTCGTACAACCGGCGCAACAGCGGCGCCATTTTTTTCGTCACCGTTCCCGAGACGATCATGACGTCTGATTGCCGCGGCGAGGCGCGGAAAAACGAGCCAAACCGGTCGAGATCGTAATGGGCGCCGCCGACCGCCATCATCTCAATCGCGCAACAGGCAAGGCCGAACGTCAGCGGCCAGAGCGAATTGCTGCGCGCCCACCCTTTTAACTGCTCGAGCGTCGTCAAAAAAACGTTGCGCTTCACTTCTTCCATTTCCGCTTGCGAGAAGCCATCCCATTTTACATCCATCGTAACACCTTCTTTTTCCAAGCGTAGATCAAACCAATGGCAAGCAAGAAGATGAAGATCACCATTTCAATCAAGGCAAACAGGCCGAGCTGGTCGTAAACAACCGCCCAAGGATATAAAAACACCGTCTCGACGTCAAAAATCACAAATAGCAAGGCAAATAAATAATAGCGGACTTGAAACTGGATGCGCGAGTCGTGAAAGGGTATGTTACCGCTTTCATAGGTCGTTGCCTTCGCCTCGTCCGGCACATGCGGCCGCAACAAGCGTCCAACCGCAAGCGCCCCGATCGGCAGCAGCACCCCGAGGCAAAGGAAGACGAAAATAATCAAATAACTGTTCGCATAGACGTTGCTCAACACGCTCGCCCCCCTTCCGGTTTACTACATACGTATGGTGTTAATGATGAAATTTTTCAATAATTCCTTCGATTTCATTATAACATTTATATCCAGCCGTGTCAGCAACACTTCAGGTTCTCCCTGTCAACATGATGGCAAAGCTCCGCGGAGTATGATGCCAATGCCATGGCTGCAATGATGCCCCTTGATCGTTGCCGCCTCAAAGGGGAAAGGGGGAAAGGGGGAAAGGACGAGGAATGACGCATGTTTCGGCTTGCAGAAAGACCGCAACGCAGAGGAGAAAGCCGCGGCTTCAAGTGATCTGGCAATAAAAAAAGCAGAGGAACATCCGCTCCTCTGCTTACTTCATTTCCGCTACATTCAAGCGGTTCAAGGCGCGTTTCAACGCCAGTTCGGCCCGTTTGAAGTCGATGTCATCCTGCTGGCTTTGCAGGCGGCGCTCCGCCCGCTCTTTCGCCGCTTTGGCGCGGAGGACATCAATGTCCTCCGCCCGTTCGGCGGCCTGAGCCAAAATCGTCACGTTGTCCGGGCGGACTTCCAAAAAGCCGCCGCTGACCGCCACGTAGTCGGTTTTGCCGTCTTTTTTCAAACGGGCGGCGCTGATCTCGAGCGGGGCGACAAGCGGGATATGCCCCGGCAAAATGCCGAGCTCGCCGCTTTTCGCTTTGACGCTGACCATCTCAACATCGTCTTCGTACACCGGGCCATCAGGAGTAACGACGCTCACGTGGATCGTTTTCATTGTCCAATCCCCCTATCCCGGGTCACACTTCGACACCCATCGCTTTCGCTTTTTCTACCACTTCTTCAATGCGGCCGACTAAGCGGAACGCATCTTCCGGAAGATGGTCGTATTTGCCTTCCAAAATTTCTTTAAAGCCGCGCACCGTTTCTTTGACCGGCACGTAGGAGCCCGGTTGGCCCGTGAACTGCTCCGCCACGTGGAAGTTTTGCGACAAGAAGAACTGGATGCGGCGGGCGCGGTGAACGACGAGTTTGTCTTCGTCCGACAGTTCGTCCATCCCCAAGATGGCGATGATGTCTTGCAATTCTTTATAACGTTGCAGCGTTTGCTGCACTTTGCGGGCGACTTGATAGTGCTCCTCGCCGACGATTTCCGGCGCCAGCGCGCGCGACGTCGAGGCGAGCGGGTCAACGGCCGGATAAATCCCCATCTCCGCGAGCTTCCGCTCCAGGTTCGTCGTCGCATCCAAGTGCGAGAACGTCGTGGCCGGAGCCGGGTCCGTATAGTCGTCGGCCGGGACGTAAATCGCTTGAATCGAGGTGATCGAGCCTTTCGCCGTCGACGTGATCCGCTCTTGCAATTGGCCCATCTCCGTCGCCAATGTCGGTTGGTAACCAACAGCCGACGGCATGCGGCCTAACAACGCCGATACTTCCGAACCAGCCTGCGTGAAGCGGAAAATGTTGTCGATAAACAGCAGCACGTCTTGCCCTTGCTCATCGCGGAAGTACTCCGCCATCGTCAAACCGGTCAAGGCGACGCGCATCCGCGCCCCAGGCGGCTCATTCATTTGTCCGAACACCATGGCCGTTTTGCTGATAACGCCGGAGTCTTTCATTTCATGGTACAAGTCGTTCCCTTCGCGCGTCCGTTCGCCGACGCCAGCAAAGACGGAAATCCCGCCGTGCTCTTGGGCGATGTTGTGGATGAGCTCTTGGATCAAGACCGTTTTCCCTACGCCGGCGCCGCCGAACAAACCGATTTTTCCGCCTTTAATGTACGGGGCGAGCAAGTCAACGACTTTAATCCCCGTTTCCAAAATTTCGACTTCCGTCGCCAATTCCTCGAATTTTGGCGCCGGACGGTGAATCGGGTCGCGGCGGTCGTCAGCCGGAATGTCGCCTTCGAGGTCGATCGGCTCGCCCAAGACGTTGAACACGCGGCCAAGCGTGACTTCGCCGACCGGCACCGAAATCGGTGCACCGGTATCGATGACTTCCATGCCGCGGATGAGGCCGTCTGTGGACGCCATTGCGATCGTCCGTACTGTATCATCGCCAAGGTGCAAGGCGACTTCCAATGTCAAGTCGATGTCGACTTCGTTTTCGTTGCGCGCTTGATGTTGAATTTTCAGGGCGTTGTAGATCGCCGGCAAGTGGCCGTTCTCAAACTTGACGTCTACAACCGGACCCATGACTTGGATAACGCGTCCTCTTGTCATCGTTTTCCCTCCTAACTTGCTAGTCCGCTATTGCAAGGCGTTTGCTCCGGCGACAATTTCCGTAATTTCTTGCGTAATCGCCGCTTGGCGAGCGCGGTTGTAGGAAAGCGTCAATGTGCGAATGAGCTCGTTCGCATTGTCCGTTGCGTTCTTCATCGCCGTCATGCGGGCGGCGTGTTCGCTTGCTTTTGCATCGAGCAATGCGCCGTAAATGAGGCTTTCCGCATACTGCGGCAACAAAACGTCCAAAATTTCTTCTTGCGACGGTTCAAATTCGTACACCGTGCGCTGCTTATTCTCCGCCAAGTCAGTGAGCGGCAGAAGCTTCCGTTCCGTCACCTCTTGCTGGATCGCGCTCACGTAATGGTTGTAATACATATACAGCTCGTCAAACGTACCGTCGGCGAATAACCCAACCGTTTTGCGGGCGATTTCTTTAATATCGGCAAACGACGGCTGGTCCGGCAAGCGGGTGATGTCGAGAATGACCGGCATGTTCCGCTTGCGGAAAAAGCTCAACCCGACGCGGCCGATGACGATGATCGCATATTCGTCCGGAGAAGCATGGCGTTTTTGGATCGTTTGGTACACGAGGCGCAGCACGTTGCTGTTGTACGCGCCAGCCAGACCGCGATCCGACGTGATCACGAGATAACCGGTTTTTTTCACCGGGCGCGAAACGAGCATCGGATGCGAAGCCCCTCCGGCGCCAAGCGCCACATTGGCCACGACTTCTTGAATTTTCTCCATATATGGAACGAACGATTTCGCGTTTTGCTCCGCGCGGTTCAGCTTCGACGTCGAGACCATTTCCATCGCTTTTGTAATTTGGCTTGTCTTCTTCGTCGCATTGATGCGCGTTTTAATATCGCGTAACGATGCCAAAGGTTTCACCACCTTTTTGCTGCACGGGTTCTAACAGGCATGAGGGGGCGATATGCCCCCGCCGGCCTTATTGTGAAACGACAAACGTTTTCTTGAACGCTTCGATCGCTTGATTGAGATCGTCTTCGTTCGGAAGATCTTTCGTCGTGCGGATGTGCTCAAGCAAGTGTTGGCCGTTTTGGTCGAGCCACAAGTAAAACTCTTTCTCGAAACGGCGCACATCTTCAACCGGAATGTCGTCCAAAAAGCCGCGCGTCAATGCATAGATGATCAACACTTGTTTTTCGACCGGAATCGGCTGATGCAAATCTTGCTTCAGCACTTCGACCGTGCGCGCCCCGCGGGCGAGCTTCGCCTGCGTCGCTTTATCGAGGTCGGAGCCGAATTGGGCGAACGCTTCGAGCTCACGGTAAGCGGCCAAGTCCAAACGAAGCGTCCCGGCTACTTTTTTCATCGCTTTGATTTGCGCTGCCCCACCGACGCGCGAAACGGACAACCCTGCGTTGATCGCTGGGCGGACGCCGGAGAAGAACAAGTCCGATTGCAAGAAAATTTGCCCGTCCGTAATCGAGATGACGTTCGTCGGAATGTAGGCGGAAATGTCGCCCGCTTGCGTTTCGACGAACGGAAGCGCAGTCAACGAACCGCCGCCTTTGGCATCGCTCAATTTCGCTGCGCGCTCAAGCAGGCGGGAGTGCAAGTAGAAAATATCCCCCGGATACGCTTCACGGCCCGGCGGACGGCGAAGCAAGAGCGACAATTCACGGTATGCCGCGGCTTGTTTCGATAAATCGTCATAGACCACTAACACGTGTTGGCCTTTATACATGAAATACTCGCCCATCGCCACACCGGCATACGGCGCCAAGAACAAAAGCGGAGCCGGCTGCGACGCCGAAGCGGTGACGACGATCGTATAGTCGAGCGCGCCGTGTTTGCGGAGCGTTTCGACAACGGTGCGGACCGTCGATTCTTTTTGCCCGATGGCGACATAAATACAAATCATGTTTTGGTCTTTTTGGTTGATGATCGTGTCAATGGCGACGGACGTTTTCCCCGTTTGCCGGTCGCCGATGATGAGCTCGCGCTGGCCGCGGCCGATCGGCACGAGCGCGTCGATCGCTTTAATCCCGGTTTGCAGCGGCTCATGCACCGATCTCCGGTCCATAACGCCCGGCGCCGTGCTCTCGATCGGGCGCGTTTCGGTCGTTTCCACCGGGCCTAAGCCATCGACAGGCTGGCCGAGCGGGTTGACGACGCGGCCGATGAGCGCCTCCCCGACCGGCACTTCCATGATCCGGCCTGTGCGGCGCACTTCGTCTCCTTCTTTGATGCCGGTATACGGCCCTAAAATAACGATACCGACGTTGTTTTCTTCCAAGTTGAGCGCCATGCCCATCACGCCGTTGGCAAATTCAACAAGCTCGCCGGACATGACGTTATCAAGCCCATGAGCGCGCGCGATCCCGTCACCGATTTGGATGACGGTGCCGACATCGCTCACTTGGATTTGCGATTCGTAGTTTTCAATCTGCTGCTTAATGAGCGCGCTGATTTCTTCCGCTCTAATGCTCATGCCTTTCACCCCTGTCTCCAAATGTTAACCAATGAGCTGCCGCTGAATCCGTTCAAGCTGCCCGCTGACGCTGCCGTCATAAATGCGGTTGCCGATGCGCAGCTTCACGCCGCCAATCAGTTCCGGGTCGACGATATTTTCAATGTGGAGCGTTGCTTTGCCAACCTTTTTGGCAAACACGTCAGAAAGCGCCTGCAGTTCTTCGTCCGTCAACGGGCGCGCCGAATAGGCGATCGCTTCAGCGATGCCGCGCGCATCGTTGGCAAGGGCGATAAACTGATCGGCCAGTTCAGGCACAAGGCCGAAGCGATGGCGCTCAAGAAGAAGCAAAAGCGTGTTTTTCACCGGAGCAGAAACGCCGGCGAACACTTCACGAACAAGCGCTTTTTTCTTTTCTAAAGAAAGATTCGGGTTGGAAAGAAGCGATAAAAACTCGCCGTTTTCCGCCAACGCTTGGCGTACGGCGCGGACGTCTTCCTCGATCCGGTCAAGCTGCTGTTGTTCGAGCGCGATTTGGAACAAAGCGGATGCATACCGTTTGGCGATCACTTCTTGGTTCATCGCGCTCCTCCTGCCTCTTGAACGTCTTTGATGTACGCTTCGATCAGCTTGCGTTGATCTTGCTCGGTCAACTCTTTTTCAATCACTTTCGAGGCGATGAAGACAGACAACGACGCCACTTGTTCGCGGAGCGCGGCCATTGCCTGTTCTTTTTCGCGCTCGATTTCTTGTTTCGCCGTTTCTTTCACCCGTTCCGCTTCCGCACGGGCCGAGGCAACGATTTGTTCTTTCTGCTCTTCGGCAAGCTTGCGCGCATTTTCGATGAGCGCTTGCGCTTCTTGACGCGATTGCTTCATCAGTTCACGCTGCTCTGCCAGCAGTTTTTCCGCTTCTTGGCGGCGTTTTTCCGCTTGGTCGATTTCGTTCGCGATATGCTCCTCGCGCTGTTTCATGACGCCCATAAGCGGTCTCCATGCAAAAATGCGGAGCAAAATCATCAGCAAAATGAAAGCGACAAGCTGAAAAATGATGTCCCCGCTATTGACCGCCCCAGCAGTTGCACCGAGCGCCCATGTTTGTCCTGGTGCCAACATGTTTCGTTCACTCCTTTCGGCCTTATCTCCTGACCGGACATTCCTTTCGCGCAGCTATGCATTAGGTGAATATACAAAAACTGATACATATACATAAAGCAATGGCGAAGGTTTCCAACTAATCTTCGCCATTTATTTTGTAATCTTCCATGTTGTGGAAGGCGCTTGTTAACATTCCGTTAACAAGCGCTCCTCATCCGTTATCGTCCTTGCACCATAAACGCGATAACCACCGCGATGATCGGAATCGCCTCAACAAGCGCAACCCCGATAAACATTGTCGTTTGCAACATGCCGCGAGCTTCCGGCTGGCGTGCAATTCCTTCAACTGTACGAGAAACGATTAAACCGTTGCCGATACCCGCGCCGAGCGCGGCAAGACCAATAGCGATTGCTGCAGCTAATACACCCATCTGTGAAATCCTCCTTATTGATCAAAAGTTGATATTTTAAAAAAATATTATCATTAATGGTCATGGCTGACTTTATGCGCCATATAAACCATTGTCAACATTGTAAAAATAAACGCTTGAATAGCCCCGACGAAAATACTGAACGCCTGCCATACCATCGTCGGAATGATCGCGGCGATCGTTCCGCCAACACCTGTAGCCAAGCCGCCGACAAGCAATGCAAGCAAAATTTCGCCGGCAAAAATGTTTCCATAAAGACGAAGACCGAGCGTCAATGTGTTGGCAAACTCTTCAATGATTTTAAGAGGAAACATAAACCACATTGGGCTCGTAAAACCTTTTAAATACTCGGAAACGCCGCGCAACTTAATGCCATAATAGTGGGAAAGGGCTACAACCATCATGGCCAGCGCCAATGTAATGGCCGGGTCAGCCGTCGGTGATTTCCACCATAGTTCATCATGGACAACGACAGAAAATGGAAGACCTAACATATTAGCGACAAATACATACATGATCAACGTTAAGCCAAGTAAATGGAAGCGTCCCCCTGTCTCCCAGTCCATGTTGCTTTTGATAATTCCTTTCACAAAATCGACAACCCACTCCAAAAAGTTTTGCAAGCCTGTTGGTTTCATGGAAAGGTTGCGCGTCGCCGCAATGGCGATAACCAGCACGATGACACAGGTGATGGTCACCATTAATACGTTGGCCAAGTTAAATGTAAGGCCAAACAGTTCGTAAAGCGGCGCCTTATGATCCACCAATACTCACCTCGCTTTCTACACAGCTGATTAGTCATTATGTAAAAAATGATTTGCTACCAATAGGATATATGGGGTGGCCAAGCCGATGACGACCGGCATAACGGACAAATGTTGGGGATACCGGGACACAAACAGCGCAACGGCGGCAGCCAGCGCAAATCGAATCATGGTCCCAAGCGAAGGAGGGCGCCGTCCCTCGGCCATCGCTTCTCCTGCTTTTATGACACGCCGGGCCAGCAAGCGAATGCTGTACAGCCCTGTTGCTGTTCCAATGAGCAAACTAAAAAACCACGCTTCATAACTGGTCAATATCCATCCTACCGCATAACCCACCATTAGCACCGACGATTGCTTTTGTATTCGTTTTATGATCCTATCAATCATTGTTTCTTATTCCCCAAAAAAACGCCGAATTGTTTTCAGCATGGCGAACACTCCCGCTGCTAAGCCGAGCAACAAACCAATAACAAGGAAAAGCGGTTCACTGTCCAATTGTCGGTCAACCCATCTGCCGCCAAATAAACCAACTAATGTACAGCCGACTAGCTGTGATGTAATCGCTGACATCAAACCGATGGCCCGAAAAGGATGACGGTTATTTTTTTTCATAATGGTTACCATACCTCGCCCGTTTAGACCAGAGATCATTTCCGACAGTGAAAACCTTCTCAATCTACCCCTTGTAAGCATACAATACCGCTTGGTCAATGTCAATGTGTTCCCACATAAAACATCATTCACACAGAGCAAATATTAATAATTTGTGACAATTCCTCATTTTCTTTTCACAAAAATGGTGTATAATGATATATTTTTGTTTTTGGACACTTCCCTGCCTACAGCAACCGACTCACTCTGGACGCGTCCCTGTTTCGATGTCGAAAGAGGGGCCCCGTTTGGACGCGGCCCCCTCTTTCGACCGTACGGGCAACGGCCTGCTTCGGGTTATTTCGTGCCAAACAGCCGATCGCCGGCGTCGCCAAGACCAGGGACAATATAGCCGTGGTCGTTCAGCCGCTCATCAAGGGCAGCGATGTAAATGTCCACATCCGGGTGCGCGGTTTCCACCGCTTTAACCCCTTCCGGCGCCGCGATCAGGCACATAAATTTAATGCTTTTCGCACCCCGCTTTTTCAGCGCATCGATCGCCGCCACCGCCGAACCGCCGGTCGCGAGCATCGGGTCGACGATGATAAAATCGCGCTCTTCGACATCGCTCGGCAGCTTGACGTAATATTCGACCGGCTTTAACGTTTCCGGATCGCGATACAAGCCGATATGGCCGACTTTCGCCGCCGGGATGAGCTTCAAGATGCCGTCGACCATGCCGATGCCGGCGCGCAAAATCGGGATGACGCCGAGCTTTTTGCCGGCAATCACTTTCGCTTTCGCTTTGCTGACGGGGGTTTCGATCTCGACTTCCTCAAGCGGCAGATCACGTGTAATTTCAAACGCCATCAACGTCGCCACTTCGTCGACAAGCTCGCGAAATTCTTTCGTGCCCGTATTCTTGTCGCGAATGTAGGTCAATTTATGCTGGATGAGCGGATGGTCAAACACATACACTTTTCCCATAAGTCATCTCCTCTTCCGTATGTATGCGGTACACTTCTATACATTCTACTGGAAAACGAGCGCCTGTTCAACTGGCGAACGAATGAAAAAGGCATACCGCCAGGCTGATGCGGCGGTATGCTTTCATTTGCCCCATTTTTAGTCTTGGTAGAGCGGGAATTTTTCCGTTAAAGCCGCGACGCGTCGGCGCGCTTCTTCAAGCGCCTGTTCATTGTCCGTGTTTTTCAGCACAAGACCAATAATGGCGGCGATTTCGTCCATCTCTTCCAATCCGAAGCCGCGCGTCGTCACCGCAGCCGTGCCGATGCGGATGCCGCTCGTGACAAACGGGCTTTCCGGATCGTACGGAATGGTGTTTTTATTCACTGTAATGCCAACTTCATCCAACACTTTTTCCGCCGTTTTTCCGGTCAGCTGCTGCGGGCGCAAATCGACAAGCAATAAATGGTTGTCCGTGCCGCCGGATACGAGGGTGAACCCTTCGTTTTGCAGGGCGGAGGCAAGCCGTTTGGCGTTATCGACAACGCGCTTCGCGTACGCTTTAAAGTCGTCCTGCAACGCTTCGCCGAACGCCACCGCCTTGGCGGCAATGACATGCATCAGCGGCCCGCCTTGAATGCCAGGGAAAATGGCTTTGTCGATCTGTTTGGCGAACTGCTCCTGGCATAAAATCATCCCGCCGCGCGGGCCGCGCAACGTTTTATGCGTCGTCGTCGTGACGAAATGGGCGTACGGCACCGGGTTCGGATGGAGACCTGCCGCAACAAGACCGGCAATATGGGCCATGTCAACCATTAAATAGGCGCCGACTTCATCGGCGATTTCCCGGAATTTGGCGAAATCGATAATGCGCGGATAGGCGCTCGCGCCGGCGACGATCAGCTTCGGCCGATGAAGGCGCGCTTTCTCGCGCACGTCGTCATAATCGATGACATGGGTTTCCGGGTCGACGCCGTATGCGACAAAGTTGTATTGCACACCGCTGAAGTTGACTGGACTGCCGTGCGTCAAATGGCCGCCGTGCGACAAATTCATGCCAAGCACTGTGTCGCCGTGCTCAAGAACGGTGAAATAAACGGCCATGTTCGCCTGCGCCCCCGAATGCGGCTGGACGTTCGCATGCTCCGCCCCGAACAATTGCTTCGCCCGCTCGCGCGCCAACTCTTCGACGATGTCGACGTACTCGCAGCCGCCATAATAGCGGCGGCCCGGATAGCCTTCCGCGTATTTGTTCGTCAGCACCGATCCTTGCGCTTCCATCACCGCGCGGCTGACAAAGTTTTCCGAGGCGATGAGCTCAATCTTGGCATGCTGCCGTTTCCGCTCTTGCTCAATGGCCGCGAACACTTGCGGATCTTGTTGTGGCAAGTAGTTCATCAATAGCTCCCCCTTATGCGAAATCAGTGAATATTCGTTTTTATTTTATCAGCTTCAGCTAGGCAAGTTCAAAGGAAAAATGAATGAAATTGTTATAAAGAACAGAAATTGTTCGGGTTTTCTAACGTATAGACGGCGCGGGCGCCACCGATCAGCTTTGGCCGCGTCTTCGCCAGCGTCACGCACGCCGATCCAATGTGCTTCACCGAAACGCGCACGGGAACGGCAACCGGCTTCAAATGCATGCCGATGAGCGTATGGCCGATGTCAATGCCGGCATCGGCGCGAATCGCCTCGACAACGACCGGGTCAGCGAACTTTCGATAGGCGTAGGCGGCCATCGCCCCACCCGCTTTCGGCACCGGAACGACCGAAACGATCTCCAGCCCGTGAGTTTTGGCGGTTTCCCGTTCGACAACAAGCGCCCGATTTAAATGTTCACAACATTGAAACGCGAGCGCAATGCCGGTTTCGCGCCGCCACGCGTCAAGCTCGGCAAACAGCATGGCGGCAACGTCCATCGATCCAGCCGTGCCGATCCGCTCGCCAAGTACCTCGCTCGTACTGCAGCCGATCACAACGACATCGCCGCGGCCAAGCGGAGCCTGTTTGCGAAACTCATGCAAGATGGCTTGCCATTGCTGCCGCCATTCGGTCAATCGTGCGTCCATTCCTTTCCCTCCTTCGCACGGTGTGCCCCACACGATCCTTGACGAACACTAGAAGTCTAGTGATGTAACGGAAAATGCGGTTCCATCACGTTGCTTTTCAAATGGAGAAACCTTATACATGCTGCTCTTCCTTCACTTTAGAATCATCCATTTCAAAAAACGGCTGTTTTTCAATGGCCTTCTATATAGATGCAACGAAATCGTTTAACATATCCTTGACGGAAAAGTGGCTCATCCATTTTTGACTGTCGAAGGCAAGCCGTAGGCTTGCCTTCGTCACGCTAAGGCGTGACGGAAGACCGAACCACGACTCGCTTAAAGAAAGACCCATTCATGGGTCTTTAAGCGGTGTTGTTCGGTCACTCGACAGTTGGATGAAATGACCGGTCAAAACGAAAAATGTTAAAGCTTTAAATTGCATCTATCCTGAAAATACCCGAACTCCAAAATGTGTAAAGTTGTAAAATTCAACATAGAGGTCTTTTCATCCTTCCGATGGTGACGAAATTTTTTTGTCATGGGAGTCTATATAGTATTTTCACCAATGATTCGCGAAAGATGAACGGCGTTTGTTGTGAACATCGCCGGATTCCCAGCCTTTGCGCTGCTGCCCTCATGAAGCTAGACGCCCACACCTCTCGCTTATGGCCCACAGGCCGCATCCGCTCCGATGCGGCCCTGGTTCTGCCTACAAATGCTTGTTTTCATAGTCGGCGATTTTGCCGATTCGCCGCGCATGGCGTCCGCCTTCAAATTCGGTCTCAAGCCATGCCTTGGCGATTTCGCGCGCCAGGCCGGGGCCGATGACGCGCTCCCCCATCGCGAGAATGTTGCTGTCATTATGCATGCGCGTCAGCTTGGCGCTGTAGACGTCGTGGCAAAGGGCGCAGCGCACCCCTTTCACTTTGTTGGCGGCAATCGTCATGCCGATGCCGGTGCCGCAAATCAAAATGCCGCGGTCAAATTCGCCGCGCGCCACTTTTTCCGCGACAGGGAGCGCGTAATCCGGATAATCGACCGATGTTTCACAATCGCAGCCGAAATCGGTGTACTCGATTCCCATTTCATCCAACAGTGCTTTAATTTCCTCACGAATGCGAACTCCACCATGGTCAGAAGCAATCGCAACTTTCATCACATTCGGGCGAGGAACCCTAGGCTTCGCCGTGATAGCGAAAGCCAGGGAGGAATCGCCCTTCCTCCTTTCGATAAATCATATTTGCCTGTGCATCAACGGGTGCGAAACCGGGCGACAGCCGCCTGCAATTGTTCGGCCTGTTCCACCAACTCGCCAGCCAGCTTATGCACATCGTTGATCGATGCAGCCTGCTCCTCGGTCGCCGCCGCCACTTCGAGCGCGCCGGCGGACGTCTGCTCAGCAATCGCCGCCACTTCTTGCGTTTGCGCCGCGGCCCGCTCCATATGCCCCATTTGACGCTTCGCCAGCTCAGCGATGTCATGGACGGCGCGGATCACTTCATCAGCTGAGGCCGCCATGGCCGCAATGGCCTCATTCGTGCGCTCCCCTTTCGCCGCCTCAGCGTTGGCAGCAGCCACCTGCTTGTCCATTTGCGCCACCACACGGGCGACTTCATTTTGAATGTTGCCGACCAGTTCCGCGATTTTCTTGACCGCCTTGGCGCTCTCATCCGCCAGCTTGCGCACTTCCTCGGCGACGACGGCAAACCCCCGGCCGTGCTCGCCGGCGCGGGCTGCCTCAATGGAAGCATTGAGCGCAAGCAAGTTCGTCTGTTCGGCGATGTCCGCGACAAGCAACGTAATGTTGCCGATTTGATTGGCGTGTGCTTCGAGCTGCTTGACAGCCGCCCGCGACCGTTCTTGATCGTCAGCTAGCTGATCGATGCCGCTAATGAGCGAATCGGTGATATCGCGGCTTGCCTTCAACGTTTCGGCCATCCCATATACCGACTGTTCCGCTCGCTCGGCTGTTTCTTTGACTTGCACGGCGATGGCAAGCACATCCTCGGCCGCCGCAGCCGCTTCTTGGATCGCCTCGGCCGAAGACGCCGCCCCTTTGGAAATGTCGTCAATCGTCGCTGCAATATCGCGTGCACGGCTTGACGCTGTTTCGGACGCCTGCCTCATTTCCGCTGTCTTTTCCGTCGTGAGCGCTGCGCTCTCTTCCACATTGGCGACGACGGCGCGCAAATGGCCGAGCATCCGGTTGAACGCGACAGCCAGCGAGCGGATTTCATCATGGGAAGAGGGCAACGGAACATCCTCATCGATATGCCCTTCTGTCGCCTTTGCCGCCGCTTCCTCGAGCCGTTGCAGCGGCCTTGTAATCCAGCCAGCGGCCAAATAGGCAAGCACTCCGGACCAAAAGATGCCAAGGAGCAGCACGATCATCGTGAACACGCTTTTGTTCCATGAGGCGAACCACTGATCATACAAAACGTACAAGAAAAAGGCGCTCGTTGAATACGTGATCAGCGCCAACGCTGTCGTAAAAACGATGAGCTTCAGGCGCAAACCGAACCGATGACTTGTCCCCCCCATTTGTGTTCCCCCTCACTTCTTTACCTCATTGTTCTGTTTGCAACTTTTCCGCCAAGCGGTCAATGAGCGTCTCCAGCTCATCGCGCGCCGCCCGGTACACTTCAATCGGCCCGCCGAACGGATCGGCGATGTCGCCGTCTGTTCCCGAGACGAACTGCTTCAACGTAAACGTTTTGTCCTTCGCTTCTGGGAAACGCTCGACGATCATGTCTTTATGGCCGGATGTCATCGCCAGCACGTGCGTCGCCCAGTCGATATGCTCTTTTTTCAGCTGCGAGGAGCGGTGGGCCGCTTCGATTCCTTTTTCCTTCAACACCATCTTGGCGTGAACCGACGCCTCGCTCCCTTCCGCCGCAAACACGCCAGCCGATTTCACCTCGACGCCTGGCAGCTGCTTATTCTCCAGCAGCGCAGCGGCCATCGGGCTCCGGCATGTATTGCCCGTGCAAACGAACAAAATGCGATATGGCATACAACCACCTCTTCACATCAATGACTTACCATCAATATACCATAGGGAAAAGAGCAAAAAAAAGCAGGCAGCCCGCTTTTTCCCCGACTGGGAAGAAAAAACCGGTCCGTCCCGTTTGTTAAGAAAAAAGCAGCTTCAGCCCGAACGCGAGCAAAATGCTGCCGCCGAGCGCTTCGCTGTACGAGCCGAGCCATTGCTGAAAATGGCGGCCGACAAAGAGCCCAAGCCATGTCAGCACCATGCTGAACAGACCAAACAGCAAAATCGTCACCATCGTCCGCGCTCCGAAAATGCCGAGGCTCAGCCCGACGGAAAAGCTGTCGAGGCTGACGCTGAACGCAAAAAAAAGCAGCCCGGCGCCGTGCGGAAATAGTTGCGACCCGTCCTCCCGCTGGAACGAAGCCATAATCATCTGCGCGCCCAGCCATAGCAACAGCACCCCGCCCGCATATGTCGCGATGCTTCCAAACTCGCGCGACAACAAACGGCCGACCAACATGCCGATTAGCGGCATTACAATATGAAATAACCCGATCGTCACCCCGATATAAAAAATTTGCCGGAGCCGAAGGCGCAGCAGCCCCATCCCTAGGGCGACCGAAAAAGCATCCATCCCTAACGCCAGCGCCATCAGCGACAGGGCGATGATCTCGCCGATTAACGCGCCCATTTCTCTTCCCTCCCGGACTGGCCTTACTGCTAGCATATGCGCGTCCGGAGCTCTTTAGAAGCGGCGCGTGGCCCAGCCGCTTCCTGCCAACCCAAAGGCGAATGGCGGCGTTGTCCCGCCCTGCACGCCCACGGAACGGCCGCAGCCCGGCAAAGCAGCGATGGACAAAAAAACGACGATTTCCAAAGGCCGTTGCAACCGCCCTTGAAAACCGTCTCCATTTTGTTGCGAGCCGCGCGGATGAAAGATAGACCGCCCCCAAACCGTCTTCGTTTTGTTGCCGGTTCAGCCCGGCGGCGCCGCTTTTTCTCGCCTGCCGGCCGCGTCATCCATCATCTAGCCGCTGATCACGCGCCCCCCGGCCGCTTTGCGCAGCCGGTTCATAATCGCCGCGCCGAGGCCTTCTTCCGGAAATGCCTCGCTGTAAATGAGATCGACATTCGTTTCATCAAACCGACGCAGCGTGTCGTACAGGCGATGGGCGACGGTCGTCAGCTCGCGGCGCGTTCCGCACGGCAGCACGACATCGGCCGCATACCGGTCCTTGTTTTCCTCGGTCGTCAACACGCCGACCGTTTTCCCTTCCGCCCGGCTTTCGTCCACGAGCTGCTGCAAAAACGCCGGTGGGCCGGCGACAATCCAAAGCGGCGCTTTCGGGGCATAATGCGTATATTTCATGCCGGGCGCTTTCGGCGCTGCCTGTTCGTCCCCGCCGCCGGCCGCCTCGGCGACATGACCAATCACTTCGCTTAACATTTCTTTTGTCACCCCGCCCGGACGCAAAATCACCGGCACGTCCCCGCTGCAGTCGAGCACGGTCGATTCCACGCCAATGCCCGTCGGACCGCCGTCAATCACCCCAGCGATTCGCCCGTTTAAGTCCGCGAGCACGTGCGCGGCTGTCGTCGGGCTCGGCCTGCCGGAGCGGTTCGCGCTTGGAGCGGCAAGCGCCAGACCGCTCGCTTCAATCAAGGCGAGGGCGAGCGGATGGTCCGGCATGCGCACCGCCACCGTCGGCAGCCCGGCCGTCACTCGCTCGGACACGGCCCCCGCTCGTTTCGGCAAAACGAGGGTGAGCGGCCCTGGCCAAAACCGCTCCATTAACGTCTCAGCCACTGGCGGAAGCGGCGTGGCGACCGCCTCCGCTTGCGCACGGCTGGCGACGTGGACGATGAGCGGGTTGTCGCTTGGCCGCCCTTTGGCTTCAAAAATTTTCTCCACTGCCGCCGTATTGGCGGCATCCGCTCCTAAACCGTACACCGTTTCGGTCGGAAACGCGACTACTTCCCCCGCCCGCAGCCATTCGGCCGCCTCTCGTATTTGTGGATAAACTTGCTGTTTATCAACAATATTATCCACAATCCAAACACGTGTTTTCACTCATTTCACCTTCTCCATCGCCGTGATTCATCTTGAAAATGGCGGATTTTTTTACAAGCGTCAGATCGCCGCCCGATTTCTTCCCACAGTTATTCACAAATTGTGAATAAATTTGTTGTTTTTGTGGATAACTTTGTGGATAGATGCTTATGGAATGAGATGGCTGAGCCATTCTTTGAAGAAAAATTTGACTTCCACCGGCTGTTCCGGCTCGGCCATGACGACGAAGGACGATTCTTGATCATCCGTATCCCCTTTGTCCTTCTCGCCATCCGCATGGATGGACGGAACGGCGCGATCTTCGGTTTCCGCCATCGCATCCCTCTCCTCTTTCGGTTCGTCCTGCTCGATGGCCTGCTCGCCGCTTCGCATCGCCTCAGCTTCCGCTTCGGCGGCCTCGCTGTTTTGCGTCGACCCAGCTTCCATTGACCGGACGCTCTCAGCCGACACCGGTTCATTCGTTCCGGCAGGCGATCGGTTCGCCGCCATCATGACCGCATCGCCGTTGGAAAAATCGAGAAAACAAAGCGGTGGAAACAAGACGCACCACCAGTTTGCCCCTTTTCCTTCCCCGAGCGTAATGAGAAGGGCATCATACGTGCCGGCTGGATACACATAATTGCCGTACACTTTCGTCGGAAACTGAACTGAGCCAAACTGCACATGGTACGACTGGCTGCTTTGCTCTTGGCGAAGCACGCGGGCGACTGTTTGCTCGATCTCCGGCAAGTGCGAGCGGATGACGCGCTTCGCTTCGTCCACCGACGTAAGCTCCGCCACCCAGCCGTTGATTTGCGCATTGACCGCATCGCGCACTTTTCGCTTTAGCTGTTGGTCTTTGTCGGCGTCACTGTTCGCCAAGATGCGCAGACGAATCGCCTCATCGGGAATGGCGACAACGGTGTTTGCCCCGGCGTTCGTCTGCTGGCCGTACAAGTGAACGAGCACACCTGTGATTAATAGAGTGATATATAAACAAATCGCGAGCGAATGTCCCTTGATCACCATGATCGGCACCGTCCTTTCATCTTCCATTGTGGACGGCGCCGCTTCATTTTAAACCTATCAATCTAATTTTTTTCTTGTCATATATACCATCCGCTCTTTGCCGTTCAAATCAACGGCGACCTCAATCTCAGCATCTGGAAACGCTGCAGCCAAGAGCGCCGCCACCGCTTTTCCCTGCCCGGCGCCGATTTCAAATGCCGCGAGCGAAGGGACACCGAGCACAAGCGGGAGCTCGCGGGCAAAGCGGCGGTAAAAGTCAAGCCCATCGCGGCCGCCAAACAGCGCCGTATGCGGCTCATGCTCTTTTACGACAGGCGAAAGGACCGCCGCATCCATCTCCGGGATGTACGGCGGGTTGGACACGACAACATCAACCGTCTGTCCGCCTTGTATAAACGGCTGCAGCAAATCGCCGCATCGAAATGCGACGCGCGCGCCAAGCCGTTCGGCGTTTTCCTTGGCGACAGCGAGCGCTTCTTTGGAAATGTCGGTGGCGGTCACGGACAGCCGCTCGTTTTCAAGCGCCAGCGTGATGGCGATCGCCCCGCTGCCGGTGCCGACATCAACGACATCGATCCGACGGCGGCCGGCAAACAGGCGGGGAAGGCGCTCGAGCACCCCGAGCACAAGCTCTTCCGTTTCCGGACGTGGGATCAACACGTGGCGGTTGACGAGAAACGGCCGGCCATAAAACCATTCATAGCCAATCAAATATTGAATCGGCACATGCTCCATCGCATGGCGACGCACATCGGCCGCAAACCGTTCGTACAACGCTTCCTCAACCGGCTCCCGCCAGCGGGCGAACAGCCCGGCCCGATCGACGGCCAAATGATGGCACAGCAGCCACTCCGCCGCCCGTTCTTCTTTTCCATGGGCGCGCAAAAAAGAAGAAGCCCAGGCGAGGACTTCGTGGACGTTACGACGCATCGTTCGCTTGCTCCAATTTTTTCGCCTGATCGTCCAAAATGAGCGCCTCGATAATTTCGTCGAGGTGGCCATCGAGCACTTGATCGAGCTTTTGGATCGTCAATCCGATGCGGTGGTCCGTGACGCGGTTTTGCGGGAAGTTGTACGTCCGGATGCGCTCGGAACGGTCGCCGGTGCCGACTGCCTGCTTGCGCGTTTGGTCATATTCGGCGCGCGCTTCTTGCTGGTACTTGTCATAAATGCGGGCGCGCAATACTTTCATCGCTTTTTCTTTGTTTTTGATTTGCGATTTTTCGTCTTGGCACGTGACAACAATGCCGGTCGGAATATGGGTGAGGCGCACGGCCGACATTGTCGTGTTGACGCTTTGCCCACCCGGTCCGCTTGAGGCGAACGTGTCGACGCGAATGTCTTTTTCATTGATTTCGACTTCGATTTCTTCCATCTCCGGCAGGCAGGCGACCGTCGCCGTCGACGTATGGATGCGCCCGCCTGACTCCGTTTCCGGGACGCGCTGGACGCGATGCGCGCCGTTTTCAAACTTGAGCTTCGAATATGCGCCTTTTCCGTTGACCATAAAAATGATTTCTTTATAGCCGCCGAGGCCGGTCGGGCTCGCTTCGATCACTTCCGTCTTCCACCCTTGCGATTCCGCATAGCGCGTATACATCCGGTACAAGTCGCCGGCAAACAGCGCTGCCTCTTCACCGCCGGCGGCCGCGCGGATTTCCATAATGACGTTTTTCTCATCGTTCGGGTCTTTCGGCAAAAGCAGCACTTTCAGCTTTTCAACAAGCGCCTCTTCCCGTTCTTCCAGCTCGTCAATTTCCTCTTTCACCATCTCCCGCAGCTCCGGATCGAGCTTTTCCTCAAGCATCGCCTTCGCTTCCGCGAGTTGGTCGCGAACCGATTTGTATTCACGGTACGTTTGCACCGTTTCCGCCAAATCAGCCTGCTCTTTCGAATAATCGCGCAGTTTTTTCGGATCATTGATGACTTCCGGATCCATTAAAAGTTCATTCAGCTTCTCATACCGTTGTTCGACAGCTTCCAACCGGTCAAACACATCACTCACCTCTGTTTTTCCACACAGTCTAATTTCAAATTATATCATGAAAAAAGGCCAAACAAAAACTCCCGCTGTTCGCAAGCGGGAGCTTTTAGTTCAAGCGCACAACAATTTCGTATGTCGGAATCGCTTTTGTCAACAATTTGTCGATGCGGCTCGCCTCGCGCCGCCGCTCTGCAGCAGACAACTCATCCGGCACATCGACGGTGACATACATATTGCCGCCGTGAAACCAAACGGAAACGGGGCGATAGTCGGTGTGCCGCTCGATCAGCTGCATTGCTTTGCGCGTATCGGCGCGCTGATTTTCGCTTCCTTCGGTCAAACTGATGAAGTTCGGATTTTGCCGCGTTTTTTCCGGATCGTCAAAGTTGTTGTACAAGTCGCGGTCGGCATCGATTTTCGGCCGTCCGTCCGTCATCAGCCGCGTGCCGTTTTTGTCTTCGCTTTGCTGACGGTAGGACGGGTGATCCGGGTTGAGCGAGCAGGCAGAAAGAAGCAAAACAACCCCTAACAGCCAGATGCGTTTCATCATTTCGCCTCCCTGCTGTTAGGATGTCCGCAACAGGCAAGAATATGTACGCCTTCATTCGCCTGCCCGTTCGGAAAGCGGGCGGCCGTACCATTTGTTCGGTTTGCCCGGCACTTCATGGTGATGGCGGCAGCGCGGTTCGTACGCTTCGCTGGCGCCGACCAAAATGACCGGATCATCATAAGAGGCAGGCGCCCCGTTAATGAGCCGCTGCGTCCGGCTGGCCGGGGAGCCGCACACCGTGCATACCGCTTGCAGCTTCGTCACCGACTCGGCGATCGCCATCAGCGCTGGCACCGGCCCAAACGGTTCGCCGCGGAAATCTTGATCCAACCCGGCGGCGATGACGCGATAGCCGCGGTCGGCGAGCGTTTGGACGACGTCGATAATGTCATCAGAAAAAAATTGCACTTCATCGATGGCGACGACATCGGTGGCGGCGGAAATGTAACGAAACATTTCCGCAGGCGTCGCGACCGGAATGGCGATCACCGAATTGCCGTTATGCGACACGACGGCATCTTCGCGGTAACGGTTGTCGATCGTTGGTTTGAATACCTTCACTTCCTGTTTGGCAAACTGAGCGCGGCGGATGCGGCGGATCAGCTCTTCCGATTTGCCGGAAAACATGCTGCCGCAAATGACTTCGAGCCAGCCGGACTGCGTCATCACGTACATCGGGCCCTCTCCTTTCGCTCCACACTGTCATCGAAACGATGAGCGCCCCTGCCAGGCCAGGCCAAAACGGCCGGGGCACCCTGACGACAGGGGCCGTCCATCTAGTTTCACGAAAAAGCAGGCAAGCGGTGCGCTTGCCTGCTTTCGTCCGTCCTTGGTTACTTAAGGCCGTATTTTTTATTGAATTTATCGACGCGGCCCGCTGCCGAAACGAATTTTTGTTTGCCCGTGAAGAACGGATGGCATTCCGAGCAAATCTCAACGCGCAGTTCGTCTTTGACCGAACCGCTTTCGAACTCGTTTCCGCATGCGCAGCGGACGATTACTTTTTTGTACGCTGGATGGATCCCTTGTTTCATCGTTTTCATCTCCTTCCGCCCTGTATCTCATCGAAACAGAGTTATTCGTTCGTGCGGGCTCAGCCAAGCCAAGACTTCTCCCGGTTTGGCCGGGCACCGCGCATGGAACGGCCGGGGCTTCGCGGAAGCGGCCCGGCCGGTGCAGACGGTTCATCGTATGAACACATCGATGTTGGTCCAAACACACATGTTAAGATTATAACAGCTTTTCCGCTCATTTGCAACGGGCGATTCCCGACAAATTCCGCCAGCTTGTTATAGGCGAAGCGGGCCGCCGTTTCTCCATTCTTGCTCAAGCAGCGCGAAAAACTCTTCGTTTGATTTTGTGCGGCGCAGTTTGTTCAAAAACCGCTCGATAAAATCCGGCGAGTCGGCCATCGTTTTGCGAATCGCCCACAGTTTTTCTAAATGTTCTTTCGGGATGAGCAGCTCCTCTTTGCGCGTCCCGGAGCGGCGAATGTCGATGGCCGGGAAAATGCGGCGCTCGGCGAGCGAGCGGTCGAGATGGAGCTCCATGTTGCCCGTCCCCTTGAACTCTTCGTAAATGACGTCATCCATGCGTGACCCGGTGTCGATGAGGGCGGTCGCCAAAATCGTCAGGCTGCCGCCTTCTTCAATGTTGCGCGCCGCGCCGAAAAAGCGCTTCGGCCGATGAAACGCCGCCGGATCGATCCCGCCCGAGAGCGTGCGCCCGCTCGGCGGAATGACCAGGTTGTACGCGCGGGCGAGGCGCGTGATGCTGTCCATCAAAATGACGACATCGCGCTTATGTTCAACAAGCCGCATCGCCCGCTCCAAGACGAGTTCAGACACCCGGATATGGTTTTCCGGCACCTCGTCAAACGTCGAGCTGACGACTTCTCCTTGCACCGACCGCTCAATGTCGGTCACTTCTTCGGGCCGCTCGTCAATGAGCAAGACGATCAACTCGACATCTGGATGGTTCGTCGTAATGCTGTTGGCGATTTCTTTCAGCAGCATCGTTTTCCCGGCTTTCGGCGGCGCGACGATCAATCCGCGCTGGCCGAAGCCGACCGGCGCGATCAAGTCGATGATGCGGGTCGACAGCTTGTCCGGGGTCGTTTCGAGCTTCATTTGCCGGTTCGGATAAAGCGGTGTCAACGCCGGAAAGTGGACGCGTTCCTTGGCGATTTCGGGGTCTTCGCCGTTGACCGCTTCGACATGAAGCAAGCCGAAGTAGCGTTCGTTCTCTTTCGGCGGCCGCACCTTGCCGGATACTTTGTCCCCATTGCGCAGATCAAAACGGCGGATTTGGGAAGCGGAAATGTAAATGTCTTCCGAGCTCGGGGAATAGCCGACCGGACGCAAAAAACCGAATCCTTCCGATGGAATGATTTCGAGAACGCCTTCCATGAACGAGAGGCCGTCTTGTTCGGCACGCGCTTTCAAAATGGCAAAAATAAGCTCTTTTTTCGTCAACTTGCTGTAATAAGAAATTTTGTATTGCTTGGCGAGCTCATACAGCTCTTTGAGCTTCATGTTTTCTAAAGCCGCTAACGTTAATTCCATTTTGACACCACACTTTGCAAAGTTTCCTATTCTCCCATCGTGTTTGTTCGGGCATCGTTCGACAGGCGAAGGGATCTCATTTCGTATAAGAAGATAATGAAGGCTGAAATGAAGTAGAATGGCAGAGCTTATTTTTGCATAAGCAACACGACTATTTTACCCTTTTTTCCGCTTTTTAATCAATCTTTTTTTCGTTCCGGGCAAAGCGGCGCCTCTCGATGCCGGCGCCGCCAAGACGGATGGAAAGGAAAGCCGCGGGATGGCGTCGTTTGATTCCAATGAGCGGTGTAGGCGCTCCGGCCCGTCGGCGGAACGTCTCACTTAATGACCAAATTCGGTTTTTTCTTCAAGCTGTGCCGCCCTTCGATAAAGCGGACGGTGCCGGATTTGGCGCGCATGACGACCGAGTGGGTGAGGCCGTACGCCCCCTTGAGCTGAACGCCGCGCAACAGTTCGCCGTCCGTGACGCCGGTGGCGGCAAAAATGGCGTCGTCCCCTTTCACCAGGTCGTCCATGCGCAGCACTTTGTTGACGTCAATGCCCATTTTCTTGCAGCGCTCGAGCTCGGCCTCGTTTTGCGGCAGCAGTTTTCCTTGCAGCTCGCCGCCGAGGCATTTTAACGCAACCGCCGCGAGCACTCCTTCCGGCGCACCGCCGGAGCCGAACAAAATGTCGACGCCGGTATGGTCGAACGCCGTGTTAATGGCGGCGGCGACGTCACCGTCATTAATCAGCTTAATGCGCGCACCGGCTTCGCGCAGTTCTTGGATGAGCCGCTCATGGCGCGGACGGTTGAGGACGATGGCGACGACGTCTTCAATATCCTTATTTTTCGCCTTCGCCACCGCTTTTAAATTGTCGATGATCGGCGCCTCAATATCAATCATGCCGACCGCTTCCGGGCCGACCGCGATTTTCTCCATGTACATATCGGGCGCATGAAGCAAATGGCCGTGGTCGGCGACCGCGACGACCGCCAAGGCGTTCCAGCCCCCGGACGCGACGATGTTCGTCCCTTCGAGCGGGTCAACGGCGACGTCAACGCGCGGGCCGTAGCCGTTGCCGAGCTTCTCCCCGATATACAGCATCGGCGCTTCGTCCATCTCCCCTTCGCCGATGACGACCGTCCCTTTCATCGGCACGGTGTCAAACACATCGCGCATCGCTGAAGTAGCGGCCTCATCAGCTTCATTTTTTTTCCCGCGCCCCATCCAGCGGGCGGCGGCGAGCGCCGCCGCCTCGGTCACGCGCACGAGCTCCATCGATAAGCTTCGTTCCATCGCTGTTCTCCCCTTCCCCTTTGCTGTTGGACTATCAAACATTTTTCACTTGCTCGATTTCTTCATCCGTCATTTTTTCGCGCCAAATGGCGGCGCCGAGTGCGGACAGCTTCTCGACTAAGCCGCTGTAGCCGCGGTCGATATGCTCGACGCCGGTAATTTCCGTCACCCCATCAGCCATCAGTCCGGCAATCACAAGCGCGGCCCCGGCGCGCAAATCGCTCGCCTTCACTTTCGCCCCTTGCAATTGGACCGGGCCGGTGACAATGGCCGAGCGGCCTTCCACTTTTACGTTGGCGTTCATGCGCCGCAGCTCATCGACGTGTTTAAAGCGGGCGCTGTAAATGGTATCCGTGACGATGCTTGTGCCGTTCGCTTTTGTCAATAAGGCGGTAAACGGCTGCTGCAAATCGGTTGGGAAACCGGGGTAGACGAGCGTCTTGACGTCAACCGCTTTCAAAACATCAGAGCCGCAGACGAGAATTTGGTCTTCTCCCGTCTCGACGCGCACGCCCATTTCGCGCAGTTTGGCCGTCAGCGATTCGACGTGCTGCGGGATGACGTTGTCGACGACGACTTCATTGCCCATCGCTGCAGCGGCAATCATGTACGTGCCGGCTTCAATCCGGTCCGGAATGATGGCGTGGCGGCAGCCCGATAATTTTTCGACGCCGTCGATGCGGATGACATCGGTGCCTGCGCCTTTAATTTTCGCGCCCATGTTGGAGAGCAGCGTCGCCACATCAATGATTTCCGGCTCTTTTGCCGCGTTTTCGATAATCGTCCGCCCTTTGGCGCGCACCGCCGCCAGCATGATGTTGATCGTCGCGCCGACGCTGACGACGTCCAAAAAAATGCGGGCTCCGCGAAGCTCCTCAGCGCGCAAATAGATGGCGCCCTGCTCGTTCGTGACGGTGGCGCCGAGCGCTTCAAACCCTTTAATGTGCTGATCGATCGGGCGCGGTCCGAGGTGGCAGCCGCCCGGCAGGCCGACGACCGCTTTTTTGAAGCGTCCGAGCATCGCGCCCATCAAATAGTATGAAGCGCGCAGCTTTTTCACCTTTCCGTTCGGAAGCGGCATGGAAACCATGTTCGTCGGGTCGATGACCGCCTTCTTGCCGTCAAATGAAAACGAACCACCGATTTCTTCGATCAAGCTTCCTAAAATGCGCACATCGGAAATGTCCGGCAATCCTTCGATCGTCACCGGCGACTCGGCCAAAATCGCTGCCGGAATCAAGGCGACCGCGCTGTTTTTCGCGCCGCTCACTTTGATTGTTCCCTGCAGCCGATCCCCGCCGATGATTTTGATTTTATCCATCGTCGTCTCCCTTCTTTGCTCGGAAGTGGCTTCACCTTTCGGATGAGAAGACAAGGCCGGGCGGGCTCAGCACCCCACCCCGGGCCGGGCGGGGTGAGCCCGCTTGCCTTTAGAGGCAAACGCCTTATTTTCATTGTTGCCGATTCCAGTCGGCAAGAAACTTCTCGATTCCTTGATCGGTGAGCGGATGGTGGAACAATTGCATCAGCACTTTGTACGGGACGGTGGCGATGTGCGCCCCGCGCAGCGCTGCTTCCGTCACATGGTGCGGGTGGCGGATCGAAGCTGCGATGATTTCCGTTTCGATGCCGTGAATGTTGAAAATGTCCGCAATCGTGGAAATGAGCTCTAAGCCATTATGGCCGATGTCATCGAGGCGGCCGAGGAACGGAGAAACGTATGTCGCGCCGGCGCGCGCCGCCAATAGCGCCTGGTTGGCGGTAAACACGAGCGTCACATTCGTTTTAATGCCTTTTTCGCTGAACGTTTTTACCGCTTTTAACCCTTCCGGCGTCATCGGCACTTTAATGGTAATGTTCGGAGCGATTTTCGCCAGCTCTTCTCCTTCCTCAATCATGCCGGCCGCATCGGTCGAAATGACCTCGGCGCTCACCGAACCGGAGACGATGGATGTAATTTCGCGCAGCCGGTCATGGAACGAAACGTTTTCTTTCGCCACTAAGCTCGGGTTGGTCGTGACGCCGGCCAAAATGCCGAGCTCATGGGCGTGTTTAATTTCTTCCAAATTGGCGGTATCAATGAAAAATTTCACTACGTATCCCTCCTTGTCATTATTTGGACGCAGGCAGGCAAGCCCGGGTGACGACCGAAAGCTGCCTGCCAGGCCGATCTTGCCGTTTGCTCGTTATTGCGCCGCTTTTCCGGACGAGCCGAATTCGCGCATTTTGCCGATGACCGTCGCTTTGATCGCGTCGCGGCCCGGACCGATAATTTTGCGCGGATCGTAGACGTTCGGGTCTTTGGCAAGCAGTTCACGGACCGCTTTGGTAAAGGCGATTTGGTTTTCCGTATTGACGTTGATTTTCGATGTGCCAAGGGAAATGGCGCGCTGAATTTGTTCAGTTGGAATGCCGGTGCCGCCGTGCAAAACGAGCGGAATGCCGGTCAAATCGCGGATTTGCTCCATTTCGGCAAACCCGAGCTTCGGCTCCCCTTTGTACGGGCCGTGCACCGAACCGAGCGCCGGAGCAAGGCAGTCGATGCCTGTCCGTTTGACAAGTTCTTCACATTCTTTCGGATCGGCGTAAATGACGCCTTCGCCGACGACGTCATCTTCCTGCCCGCCGACAATGCCGAGCTCGGCTTCAACCGAGACGCCGCGCGCATGGGCGTACTCTACGACTTGTGAGGTGATGCGGACGTTTTCCTCAAACGGATGATGGGAGGCGTCAATCATGACCGAGGTGAACCCAGCATCGATCGCCGCTTTGCATTTTTCAAAGCTCGAACCATGGTCAAGATGGATGGCGACCGGAACGGTGATGTTCATGTCTTCCATTAAGCCTTTTACCATGTTGACGACCGTTTTAAACCCGCCCATGTAACGGGCCGCCCCTTCGGAGACGCCGAGAATGACCGGCGATTTTTCTTCTTCGGCGGCCGCTAAAATCGCTTGCGTCCATTCCAAGTTGTTGATGTTGAATTGGCCGACCGCATATTTGCCGCGCAGCGCCTCGTTGAGCATCTCTTTCATCGATACTAACGGCATGGTTACATCCTCCTTAGTTGATCGTCGTCTTTGTCGCCATGGCGAAACATAGGCCGACAGGCGCAAAATGCATCTACGTTAATAAGCATACCAACTTGCCGGCAAAACAGCAACCATTCCCTTCGTTAGTGCAGCTGACACAAAAAAGAGCTTTACGAAGAAAGATGGCTTTTGACGGCGGCGCGCAAGTCGTCGATGTCAAATGGCTTGGCAAAATGCATGAGCGCCCCAAGCTCTTTCGTTTCCTGAATCATATCCAGCTCGCCGTACGCGGTCATAATGATCACTTTGATGTCCGGGTCGATGTCTTTGAGCCGCTTTAAAATTTCAATGCCGTCCATGCCGGGAATTTTCATATCGAGAAGCACGAGGTCGGGATGGTGTTTGCGGACGATTTCCAACGCCTGCATGCCGTTGGCCGCCTGATAAGTCACGTACCCTTCCCGCTGAAACACTTCATTTAACAAGATGCGGATGCCGTACTGGTCGTCGACGATTAAAATTTTGTTGCCCACATTTATGCACCTCTATTCCCTGTTTTCTCCCTATTAATGTTTCGCATTTCCCGAACGTATTTCCTGCTTGCTTTTCGGATCATTTACGGATTTTGTATAATAGCGGCGAAAGGAGGCCAAATGATGAAAATTTTGGCGACGCAAACGATCGGGCTGCTGCAAAAAATCGCGGCGGACGAGGAGTGGGCGCTTGAGGACGGGGCGCGCCTGCTCGCCCAGGCGGTCGTCGGCGACGGGCGCATCTGGCTGTACGGAGCAGGCGAATTGGACGCGATTGTCACCGCCGCGCTTCTCGGTCCGGATCGGCTGCCAAAGGCGGCCCGCATCGAATCAAGGGAAGCGGGCGATTGGAACGAAACGGACCGGGCGCTCGTATTCGCCCGTTTTTCCAACGACAACGAAGCGATCCGCCTCGTGGAACAGCTGCAGGGGCACGGCGTTGATACGGTCGCCGTCTCAGCGCTCGTCAAAGACGAGCCGGGCTTGGCGGAGCTGGCCGCTGTCCATATCGACAGCAAACTGTCCCGCCCGCTCGTGCCGACGGAAGACGGACGCCGCATCGCCATGCCGACCGTGACCGCCGCTTCGTTCATCTACTATGGGCTTGTCGTGTTGCTTGATGACATTTTGCAAGAATATGCCTAAAAAGAGAGGGTGTCCCGTTGCGTTGGGACACCCTCTTTCTTGCTGCGCCGCCGGAGGCTATACCGTCCCCTTGCCTAGGGCGGCATATCCTTCTTTTGATTGCAGCGCCGCTTTGACAAACTCGCGGAAGAGCGGCTGCGGCCGCGTCGGGCGCGAGGTGAATTCAGGATGGAACTGCGCGGCGACAAACCACGGATGGTCTTTCAGCTCGATGATTTCCACAAGCCGTCCATCCGGGCTCGTGCCGGAGAAGACGAAGCCATGCTCTTCTAATAGATGGCGGTATTGATTGTTGAATTCATACCGATGGCGATGGCGTTCGTAAATGACTTCATCGCCGTACGCAGCGTAGGCGAGCGTTCCTTCCTGCAGCTTGCACGGATACAGGCCGAGGCGAAGCGTGCCGCCTAAATCTTCGACATCCTTTTGCTCTGGAAGCAAGTCGATGATCGGATGCGGCGTATTCGGGTCAAACTCGGACGAATGGGCGCCAGACAACCCGACAACATGGCGGGCAAATTCAATCGAGGCGAGCTGCATTCCTAAGCAAATGCCCAAAAACGGCACGCGCTGCTCGCGGGCGTAGCGGATCGCCTCGATTTTCCCTTCCACGCCGCGGTCGCCAAACCCGCCCGGAACCAAAATGCCGTCCGCGTCTTTCAGCAACTCCGCCACATTGTCGCGCGTGACGTGCTCCGCATTCACCCATTGGATCTCAATGTCCGTATCAAATGCATAGCCGGCATGGCGAAGGGCCTCGACGACCGAAATGTAGGCGTCCGGCAGTTCAACATACTTGCCGACGAGGGCGATTTTCGTCGTTTTCGACAAGTTTCGCACTTTCTCGACGAGCGCTTTCCACTCCGTCATATCTGCTTCACGACAGTTGAGGCGCAAATGTTCACAGACGATTTGATCGAGCTTTTGTTCTTGGAGCATAAGCGGCACCGCATAGAGCGTGTCCGCATCGCGGCACTCAATGACTGCCTTCGGGTCGATGTCGCAAAAGAGAGCGATTTTGTCTTTCATCTCTTGCGGCATCGGCATTTCTGTACGGACGACGATGACGTTCGGCTGGATGCCGAGGCTGCGCAGTTCTTTCACGCTGTGCTGCGTCGGCTTCGTTTTCATTTCCCCGGCTGCCTTGATGTATGGCACAAGCGTGCAATGAATGTACATGACATTTTCGCGGCCGACGTCGCTTTTGATTTGGCGGATGGCTTCCAAAAACGGCAACGATTCAATGTCGCCGACCGTGCCGCCGATTTCCGTAATGACGACATCGGCGTTCGTTTCCCGGCCGGCGCGGAAGACGCGCTCTTTGATTTCGTTCGTGATGTGCGGAATGACTTGCACCGTGCCGCCGAGGTAATCGCCGCGCCGCTCTTTGCGGATGACGGCGGAGTAGATTTTCCCGGTCGTGACGTTGCTGTATTTGTTCAAATTAATATCGATGAACCGCTCATAATGGCCTAAGTCCAAATCCGTTTCCGCGCCGTCATCGGTGACGAACACTTCGCCGTGCTGATACGGGCTCATCGTTCCCGGGTCGACGTTAATGTACGGGTCGAACTTTTGAATCGTCACGTTCAGGCCGCGATTTTTCAAGAGCCGCCCGAGCGACGCAGCTGTGATCCCTTTCCCGAGCGAAGAAACGACACCGCCCGTCACAAAAATGTATTTCGTCATTTTGTCTTCCCCCTTGCCAAAGTTACAATAACAGTGTTTGCGAAAGGGCAAATAAAAAAACGCTCCGCTTACCATATGTAAGGGAGCGACTGATGAATTCGTCCATTTTTCAAGAGCCCAACACACATTGTACCGAGTTCCTCAAACAAAGTCAAGCGGTTATTCGTCTTCCTCCGCTTCCTCGAGATCCAGCTCTTCGTCAAGCGGTTCATCGTCCAAATCAAACGGTTCGTCGTCGAGAATGTTCTCATCGTCAAAAGCAGCGTCTTCGTCCAGATCGAATTCCTCGTCTTCGAGCAGCTCTTCGTCGTCAAGCTCGAGCTCTTCCTCATCGTAGTCATCAAGATCGTCGTAATCGAGATCCTCTTCGTCAAGCAGCTCTTCGTAATCATCGTATTCATCATCAAGCGCTTTTTTCTTCTTCTTCGGCTTGACGATCGTCACCGTTTCGTCTTCCGTCTGGTCAAACGGATACCACGCACGCAGCCCCCAGACGTTTTCCCCAACGCAAATAAACCGCCCGTCGATGTTTAAATCGGTATAATATTGGGCAAGCCGCGCGGCGATGTCGTCTTCCGCCATGCCGGTTAATGCCGCGGCTTCGCGGACGATTTGGTCGAACGGCAGCGCCTCGCGCTTGTCAAGCAAAATGAGGTTCGCCAGTTCGACGAACGACATCTCCTGCAATTCCTCTGGCGAGTATTGCTGCTGCAGGCTCAAGTTCAGCACTCCCCTTCTATATAATGAAACAAATGAATGCAAGTGGAATACATACCATTCATTATAAACAAATTGTCGGGGTTTATGCTACATATTTGGCGAAAAAAGCAAAAGAGAGCCGCCCCTGCAGGCGGGACGGCCTTCGTTCCTCTTGATCCGGCGTCTCTTCCTTTTCTCCTCTTGGCAACGTTTGCGCCGTTCTACATATTCCGCCGGTATTGCCCGCCGACTTCGTACAAGGCGCGGGTGATTTGCCCGAGGCTGGCGACTTTCACGGTTTCCATCAATTCTTCGAAAATGTTGCCGCCGCTTGTCGCCACTTGCTTCAGCCGTTCGAGCGCTGGACCGGCTTTGTCTTTATTCCGCTCTTGGAATTCGCGCAAATTGCGAATTTGCGTCTCTTTTTCTTCATACGTCGCCCGGGCGAGCTGGATGTTGTTCAGCTCCTCCTCTGACGGCGGATTCGGGTTTAAGAACGTATTGACGCCGATGATCGGCAGCTCGCCGCTATGTTTTTTCGTTTCGTAATAAAGCGACTCGTCTTGAATTTTGCCGCGCTGATATTGCGTCTCCATCGCCCCGAGCACGCCGCCGCGGTCGTTCAACCGTTCGAACTCTTGCAGCACCGCTTCTTCCACTAGGTCGGTCAGCTCTTCGATAATGAACGACCCTTGAAGCGGATTTTCGTTTTTCGCCAAGCCAAACTCTTTTGTAATAATGAGCTGGATCGCCATCGCCCGCCGGACCGACTCCTCGGTCGGTGTGGTGATCGCTTCGTCATAGGCGTTCGTGTGCAGCGAGTTGCAGTTGTCGTAAATCGCCAACAGCGCCTGCAGCGTCGTGCGAATGTCGTTAAAGTCAATCTCTTGCGCGTGCAGCGAACGGCCGGACGTTTGAATATGGTATTTCAGTTTTTGGCTTCGTTCGTTGGCGCCGTATTTTTCGCGCATGACGACCGCCCAAATGCGGCGCGCAACGCGGCCGATGACCGAATATTCCGGATCGAGGCCGTTGCTGAAGAAAAACGACAAGTTCGGCGCAAAATCGTCAATGTGCATGCCGCGGCTCAAGTAATACTCGACATACGTAAAGCCGTTCGCAAGCGTAAACGCCAGTTGCGTAATCGGGTTGGCGCCGGCTTCGGCGATATGGTAGCCGGAAATCGACACCGAATAATAGTTGCGGACGCGGTGCTTGATGAAATACTCTTGGATGTCGCCCATCATTTTTAAGGCAAAGTCGGTTGAGAAAATGCACGTATTTTGCCCTTGGTCTTCTTTTAAAATATCGGCTTGCACCGTGCCGCGCACCGTTTGCAGCGTATACGCTTTCACTTGTTCGTACTCTTCCGGCGTGAGCGGGCGGCCAAGCTCGGCCTCTTTTTTCTCGACTTGCTGGTCAATCGCCGTGTTCATAAACATCGCCAGCAAAATCGGGGCTGGGCCGTTGATCGTCATCGACACCGAGGTGAGCGGATCGCACAAGTCAAATCCTTTGTACAGTTTTTTCATGTCATCGAGCGTACAAACGCTGACGCCGCTTTCGCCGACCTTGCCGAAAATGTCCGGCCGGTAGTCCGGGTCTTCGCCGTAAAGCGTCACCGAGTCAAACGCCGTGCTGAGCCGTTTCGCTTTGTCTTCTTTGCACAAATAGTGGAAGCGGCGGTTTGTGCGCTCCGGCGTCCCTTCGCCCGCAAATTGCCGTTTCGGGTCTTCGCCTTGGCGCTTGAACGGGAAGACGCCGGCTGTATACGGGAACGAGCCGGGGACGTTTTCTTTATACACCCAGCGCAAAATTTCCCCGTAGTCTTTGAATTTCGGCAAGACGACTTTCGGAATGTCCAAACCGGACAACGTTTTCGTCGTCAGTTCGGTGACAATTTCTTTGTCCCGCACTTTTGTCACGAATGTCTTCGCCGCATATTTCGCTTTCGTCTCTTCCCATGTCGCCAAAATGCGCTTCGATTCGGGCGTCAGCTTCGCTTCGTAATCGGCTTTGAGCGTTTCGAGCGCGCGGATCACGTCTTCAGCTTCGTCCCGTTCCTTCGCCGCTTCGATGGCCCCTTCGATTTGGAAGAGGCGTCGGGCCACCTCGACTTGCTGCTCGGCGCGGCGGTGGTACGAGCGGACCGTCTCCGCGATTTCACGCAAATAGTAGCGGCGCTCATTCGGGATGATGACGTTATGCTTTTCAACGTTGGCAACGGTTTTCAAATTCGTCTTCCAGTTCGTTCCCGTTTTCCGGTTGATCGTATCGACAAGTGCGACAAAAAGCGTATTCGTGCCCGGGTCGTTAAACTGGCTGGCGATCGTGCCATATACCGGCATTTCCGATAGATCGCGGTCAAACAGCTGATGGCTTCGTTGATACTGCTTCTGCACTTGCCGTTTTGCATCTTCCGAGCCTTTGCGTTCAAACTTGTTAATGGCGATCAAATCGGCGTAATCGATCATATCGATTTTCTCAAGCTGCGTTGGCGCTCCGAATTCGCTTGTCATCACATACATCGAAACGTCGCATACTTCGGTAATGGCGGCATCGCCCTGGCCGATCCCGCTCGTTTCGACAATGACGAGATCAAAACCGGCCGCTTTGACGACCGAAATGGCGTCGCGGATCGCCGGCGACAGCTCAGAGCGGGAATGGCGCGTCGCAAGGCTCCGCATATAGACGCGCGGCGAATGGATGGCATTCATCCGGATCCGGTCGCCTAACAGCGCCCCGCCCGTTTTTTGTTTCGTCGGGTCGACGGACAAAATGGCGATTTTGATATCCGGAATTTCATTTAAAAAGCGGCGCACGAGCTCATCGGTGAGCGAACTTTTCCCCGCCCCGCCCGTGCCGGTGATGCCGAGGACCGGCACACGCTTTTCCATCGTCTTCACTTGCGCAATCGCTGCTTCAGCGGCGGCCGCCGCCTCATCCGTCGCCTCGGCGCGGTACTCGCACAGCGTAATGAGCCGGGCGACCGCTTGCACATCGCCGGATGCCAGCCGCTCGATTTCATCGGTCACCGCCGTGACGGTCGGAAAATCGCATTCTTCAAGCATGACGTTAATCATTCCTTGCAGGCCGAGACGCCGTCCGTCTTCCGGCGAAAAAATGCGGGCGATGCCATACTCGTGCAGCTCCTTGATTTCGCGCGGGATGATGACGCCGCCCCCGCCGCCGTAAATGCGGATATGGGATGCGCCCCGCTCTTGAAGCAGGTCATACATATATTTAAAAAACTCCATATGCCCGCCTTGGTACGAGGAGACGGCAATGCCTTGCACGTCTTCTTGAATGGCGGCGTTGACGATTTCTTCGACCGAACGGTTATGGCCCAAATGGATGACCTCGGCGCCGCTCGCCTGCAAAATGCGGCGCATAATGTTGATGGACGCATCATGGCCGTCAAACAAGCTGGAAGCCGTGACAAAGCGGACGTGGTGTTTCGGGCGGTAAATATGCGCCATTCTCTCTCCCCCTTTGGTTTACACTTGCTGTTTTTCCATAATCCCCTTTAACAAAAACTCCGTCTGCAGTTCAATATATTCTTCGAGCGTATACATTCTCCGCAGCGCCCAACGGCGGAACGCCCACATTTGCCCGAGCACGATGATGTTGTGGGCAAAGAGGCGAATTTCGCTTTCGGAAAGCTGCAGCGCCCCGCTTTCCACGCAGGTGCGCAAAATATGCTCAAAAATGGCTGTCATGTCAAGCTCTTTATTGAGCACGTATGGAAGCGATTCTTTGCTTAACGCCTTTAATTCTTGGTACATGACAAGCACTTCGTCGTCCAGTTCATCAACGACGCGAAAATAATGGGCGATCGCACGCCGCAGCCCTTCCAATGTGCCATGGTGGCTGCCAAGATCTTGCTCGGTCCGCTCCCGCACCTCGTCGTAAATGCGGTCGCACACTAAATAGAGGACGTCTTCTTTTTTTCGGATGTACTCATACAGCGTGCCGATGCTAAATCCGGACGCTTTGGCGATCTCCCTTGTCGTCGTTTGGTGGAAGCCTTTTTGTTTAAACAGCGAAATGGCGCCTTTAATCATTTCATTGCGCCGTTTTTTCACAAGCTTTTCGTCTTTGACTGAGGCGATTACTTCCCGCTTTTTCATGACCCGTTCCTCTCCCCCCTATCCCCGTTTGGCGGCGAAGCGGCGCCCGCTCCCCCCGCCGTTGGTGCGGGCGCTAAGAGTGCAAAGCGGAATGGACGGCTTCGCCAGTCCATCGATGTGCCGAGCGGTGCGCAAACGGCGGCCAGCCGCCGCGGCGCCGCTGAACAGAGGCGCGGCGTTAATCGCGCGTCAACGCGCGCGAGATGACAAGACGCTGAATTTCCTGCGTTCCTTCGTAAATTTGCGTAATTTTCGCATCGCGCATAAACCGCTCAACTGGATAGTCTTTCGTGTAGCCGTTGCCGCCGAAAATTTGCACCGCCTCAACGGTCACTTTCATGGCTGTGTCGCCGGCAAACAACTTCGCCATCGCCGACGCTTTGCCGTACGGCAGGCCGTTTGACTCAAGCCATGCCGCTTGATACGTCAAGAGCCGCGCTGCTTCAATCGCCGTCGCCATATCGGCGAGTTTAAAGGCGACGCCTTGCTGCTCGGCAATCGGTTTGCCAAACTGGACGCGCTGCTTGGCGTAATCGACCGCGGCGTCAAGCGCCCCTTGAGCGATGCCGACCGCTTGGGCGGCAATGCCGTTTCGGCCGCCGTCAAGCGTCATCATGGCGATTTTGAACCCTTCTCCTTCTCGGCCGAGCAAGTTTTCTTTCGGGATGCGGCAATCTTCGAAAATCAGCTCGGTCGTCGGCGACGAACGGATGCCGAGTTTCTTTTCTTTTTTGCCGATTGAAAAGCCCGGCGTCCCTTTCTCGACGATAAAGGCGCTGATTCCTTTATGCCGCTTTTCCGGGTCGGTGACGGCAAAGACGACGTAAATTTCCGCCTCGCCGCCGTTGGTGATCCATACTTTCGACCCGTTTAACACGTAATGGTCGCCGTCTTTTACAGCGCGCGTTTTCATCGACGCGACGTCAGACCCGGCCCCCGGCTCGGACAGCCCGTACGCCCCGAGCTTTTCCCCGGTCGCCAAGGCGCGCAAATACTTCTGCTTTTGCTCTTCCGTGCCGAACTTGTAAATCGGCCAGCTGGCGAGCGAAATGTGGGCGGAGAGCGTCACCCCGGTTGAAGCGCAGACGCGTGACAGTTCCTCAACGGCGATGACATACGCCAAATAGTCGCTGCCGATGCCGCCGTACTCTTCCGGCCACGGAATGCCGGTTAAGCCGAGTTCCGCCATTTTGTTGAAAATGCTGCGGTCAAACCGCTCTTCTTCATCGCGTTCAGCGGCTGTCGGCGCCACTTCGTTTTCAGCAAATTCGCGCACCATTTTTCGCAGCATTTCATGTTCTTCGCTTAGTTGAAAGTTCATCTTTCCATTCCCCCGTTATTGTATAGTCAAATAGAGCTAGGAATAGAGCTTTCGCATCTAGTTTGGATTGGTTCATCAACATGCCTGACTACAAATGCTTGCTGATGACGATGCGTTGGATTTCGCTCGTTCCTTCGTAAATTTGCGTAATTTTCGCATCGCGGAACAGCCGCTCGACGGGATAATCTTTCGTATAGCCGTTGCCGCCGAACACTTGCACAGCTTCGATGGCGTTGTCCATGGCGGCTTGTGAAGCGAACAGCTTTGCCATCGACGCCTCTTTGCTGCACGGCAGCCCTTGGGCGCGCAGCCAGGCGGCGCGGTAGACGAGCCATTTCGCCGCCTCGGCTGCTGTCGCCATATCGGCGAGCTTAAAGGCGACGCCTTGCTGCTCGGCAATCGGCTTGCCAAATTGCACCCGCTCTTTTGCATAGGCGACGGCGTGCTCGACGGCTGCCTCGGCGATGCCGAGCGCCTGGGCAGCGATGCCGATCCGGCCGACGCCAAGGTTCGCCATCGCAATTTTAAACCCTTCCCCTTCCTGGCCAAGCAAGTTTTCCGCCGGCACTTCCGCATCCTCGAACGTAATCGTCACCGTGCGCGACCCGTGCAGCCCCATTTTTTTCTCGTCTTTGCCGATCGCCATCCCTTTCGTTCCTTTTTCGACGATGAACGCCGAGATGCCGCGGCTGCCCGCTTCATTCGGATTCGTGCGGGCGAATACGATATACGTATCCGCTTCGCCGCCGTTTGTAATGAAAATTTTCGATCCGTTCAAGACGTACACATCGCCGCGGCGCACCGCTTTTGTCTTCAAGCTTTTTGCGTCCGAGCCGGCGCTCGGTTCGGTGAGGCAAAACGCCCCCAAATATTCGCCTCGGGCAAGCTTTGTCACGTATTTTTGCTTCTGCTCTTCGGTGCCGAAGTACAAAATCGGGTTCGTGCCGACCGATGTATGCACCGACAAAATGACGCCGACTGTCGGGCTTACTTTCGAAATTTCATGAATGGCGATAATGTAGGAAATGAAATCCATGCCCGCACCGCCGTACTTCTCGGGAACCGTGATCCCCATCAAGCCGAGTTCCGCCATTTTCTTTAAAATCGGGCGCGGAAATTCCCCTTGCTCCATGCGCTCGACAAACGGGGCAATTTCCGCTGCGGCAAACCCGCGCACCATTTGCCGCATCATTTCCTGCTCTTCGGTAAAGCGAAATTGCATGAGATGGCCTCTCCCTTCCTCTTGTTGCTGGCTCGATGTTGCGTTTGGCGCCGCCCGCCTCGCCGCCGCATGCATGGCTTAGGCGGTTCAACGGCATATAGGCGAAACCGATTGCCGGCTGATGCCGCCGCGCTTATTCGTACGTGTAAAATCCGCGGCCTGTCTTGCGGCCGAGCCAGCCGGCTTTGACATATTTGCGCAAAAGCGGGCACGGGCGGTATTTGTCATCGCCAAACCCTTCGTGAAGGGTTTCCATAATGTACAAGCATGTATCCAGCCCGATAAAGTCGGCGAGCGTGAGCGGCCCCATCGGATGGTTCATGCCGAGCTTCATCACCTCATCGATGGCTTCCTTCGTCGCCACCCCTTCATATAAGGCATAAATGGCTTCGTTGATCATCGGCATTAAGACACGGTTGGAAATAAACCCTGGAAAATCGTTCACTTCGACCGGCACTTTGCCGAGCTTCCGGGTGACCGCCTCGATCGTTTCGTATACGTCATCCGCTGTCGCCAAGCCGCGGATGATTTCGACCAGTTTCATGACCGGCACCGGATTCATAAAGTGCATGCCGATCACGTTCTCCGGCCGCTTCGTCGCCGCTGCGATTTCCGTGATCGGCAGCGACGACGTATTCGAGGCCAGGATCGCCTCCGGGCGGGCGATTTCGTCGAGCTCCGCAAACAGCTTCGTTTTCACATCCATGTTTTCGACGACCGCCTCAATGATGAGATCCGCTTTGGCGGCATCACGCAGGTCGGTGGAACGGACGAGCCGCGACAGCGCGGCGTCTTTGGCTTCGGCTGTCATCTTGCCTTTTTCCACTTGGCGGCCGAGCAGCTTGTCGATAGTGGCCATCCCTTTATCGAGTTGGGCTTCGCTAATGTCGTATAACAACACGTCATAGCCGGCGACAGCGCATACTTGGGCGATGCCTGACCCCATCTGTCCGGCGCCGACGACCATAATCGTTTTGACGTCCATCACTCGATCCCCCTATATAGAAAAATTCGCAAACGCTCTTGTTCGTTTATTGGCTCCGTCCCGGGACAACGCAGATCGCAAACTAGCGGCCGCAGCGCCCAAGGAGGCGGCAGGCCATCCATATTCCAAAACCGCGGCCGCCCCACCGCCAAGCAAACCGCCTCCTCTATGGCGACAACGCCGTCAGGTGGCATGACGCGTCACGCCTCGCCCCGCTGGCGCGCGGCCGCGATGACGCGGCAGGCCATGCTTTATACTTCGATTAAGATGGCGTCGCCTTGACCGCCGCCGCTGCAAATCGCGGCAATGCCCAGCCCTCCGCCGCGGCGCTTCAACTCATGGGCGAGCGTCAAGATGATGCGCGCGCCGCTCGCGCCGATCGGATGACCGAGGGCGACAGCGCCGCCGTTGACGTTTACTTTTTCCGGATCAAGCCCGGCGATTTGAATGGCGGCAAGCGCAACCGCGGCAAACGCTTCGTTCACTTCGAACAAGTCAATGTCGTCAACGGTCTTTCCTGTTTTGCGGAGCAGTTCGTTGATGACAAGCCCCGGCGTTTTCGGGAAATCTTTCGCCTCGACGGCGATGGCCGTGTGGGCGACGACCGTCGCCAGCGGCTCGAGCCCCTCGCGGGCGGCGCGCTCCTGGCTCATCAACACAAGCGCGGCAGCGCCGTCGTTGACGCCTGGGGCGTTCCCGGCCGTGATCGTGCCTTCGGGGTCAAACACCGGTTTCAGTTTCGCCAACGCTTCAAGCGACGTATCTTTGCGCGGCGCCTCGTCGCATTCAACGACAAGCGGCTCACCTTTGCGCTGCGGAATCGAAACCGGCACGATTTCTTCCGCCAGCCGCCCGGCTTCGATGGCGGCAATGGCGCGCATATGGCTGCGGTACGCCCACTCGTCTTGCGCCTCCCTCGTAATGCCGAGCTCTTTCGCCGTATTCCCGCCGTAGACGCCCATATGAACGCCGGTGAAGCTGCACGTGAGGCCGTCATACACCATTAAATCTTTCACCGTGCTGTCGCCCATCCGCAGCCCCCAGCGCGCTTTCGGAAGCACATACGGGGCGTTGCTCATCGATTCCATCCCGCCGGCGACGATGATATCAGCCTCGCCTAAACGGATGAGCTGATCGGCAAGCGTCACGGCGCGCATGCCGGACGCGCATACTTTGTTCACCGTCTCGGTGCGGACGTGCCACGGAATGCCGGCATGGCGCATCGCCTGCCGCGACGGAAGCTGCCCTTGTCCGCCTTGCAAGACGGTGCCCAAAATGACATGATCAACTTGTTCGGCGCTCACGTTGGCGCGGACAAGCGCCTCTTTGACGGCGACGCCGCCGAGCTCAGGCGCTGACAGCGCTTGCAAGGCGCCGCCCAATTTTCCAAACGGGGTGCGCACCCCGCTCACAATCACTGTTTTCCCCATGGTTCCTTCTCCCCCTTTTTCGAATAAGAAAGCGATTACAAAAACACAGACTGAACGCTCGCTCGATAGCAGTGCGAAAGAGAAGGCGTACCGCTGTACACCTCCCCTTTCATTATACTTATTATTTTAAAAAATATAAATTGTCTATGCAACTATTTTTATGATGCGGCTTCTTCTTTTTCCTCGCCAAACACCGATTTCGCCAACAGTTCGGCGACATCGTACGTCGCGACGCGATCTTCCACTTCCTTCGCTTTCGTGCCGTCCGACAGCATTGTCAAGCAGTACGGGCAGCCAGAGCTGATGACCGTCGGATTGACAGCAAGCGCCTGCTCGGTGCGAGCGACGTTGATCCGGTTGCCGGTCGTCTCTTCCATCCACATGAGGCCGCCGCCGGCTCCACAGCACATTCCTCGCTCGCGGTTGCGCTCCATTTCAACAAGCTCGACGCCCGGGATGGCGCGCAAAATTTTCCGCGGTGCGTCATAGACGTCATTGTAGCGCCCTAAGTAGCACGAGTCATGGAACGTAATGCGTTCATTTACCGGATATTTTGGCACCAAGCGCCCTTCTTCAATGAGCTTGGCGAGCAATTCGGTATGATGGTACACTTCGGCGTCCAGTCCGAAGTCCGGATATTCGTTTTTGAACGTGTTGTAAGCGTGCGGGTCGATTGTGACAATTTTCTTGACGCCCGCTTTTTCAAACTCGGCGATATTGTTCGTCGCCAGCTCTTGGAATAAAAATTCATTCCCTAACCGGCGCGGCGTGTCGCCCGAGTTTTTCTCCTTGTTGCCTAAAATCGCAAATTTGACGCCTGCTTCATTCAGCAGTTTGGCGAAGGCGAGGGCGATTTTTTGGCTTCGGCTGTCATACGACCCCATCGAGCCGACCCAGAACAAATACTCGATTTCCTCTCCTGCTTTCGCCGCCTCTTTGACGGTCGGCACATGCACATCATCGCGCAGCTCACGCCAGTTTTCCCGCTCTTTCCGGTTCAAGCCCCACGGGTTGCCTTGACGTTCGATGTTCGTCATCGCCCGTTGCGCATCCGGATTCATCCGCCCTTCCGTCAACACGAGATAGCGGCGCAAATCGATGATTTTATCGACGTGCTCGTTCATGACCGGGCATTGATCTTCACAGTTGCGGCACGTCGTACAGGCCCAAATCTCTTCTTCGGTGATGACGTCGCCGATGAGGCTCGGCATTTCAATCGCCGCCGCCTGCTCGGATGCCGCGGCGAACGCGAGCTGGTTGCCTTTCGTGTTTTTAAAGGCGAACACAGGCACCCACGGGGCCCGCGACGTGACGACCGCCCCTTTTTCGGTCAAATGGTCGCGCAGCTTCAAAATCAAATCCATCGGCGACAACATTTTCCCCGTGCCGGTCGCCGGGCACATGCTCGTACAGCGGCCGCACTCGACACAGGCGTACAAGTCGATCAATTGCTTTTGCGTAAAATCTTCAATTTTGCCGACGCCAAACGACTCTTGGCTTTCGTCTTCAAAGTTGATCGGCGAAAGCTTCGGCCGCGTCAGCCGGCTGAAAAAGACGTTGATGGGCGCCGCAATCAAGTGGGCGTGCTTCGACTGCGGAACGTATACAAGGAACGTCAGCAAAATCAACAAATGCACCCACCAGGCGATAAAGAAGAGCGCCGCAGCCCCCGTTTCCCCAACCCAGGAAAACGCGCCAGCGATGAGCGAGGCGACCGGTTCGCTCCATGTCGCTTCCTCGCCATGCCAAATCATGCTCATGCCGTTGCCGAACAGAACCGACAACATCAACCCGCCGATGAAAATCAAGACGAGTCCGGCTTTAAAATCGCGCTTTAAGCGGACGAGCTTTTCAATATAGCGACGGTAAAAAGCGGCAAACACCGCGATCAAAATGAGCAGGGTGACGATTTCCTGGAAAAACGTAAACCCTGGATACAGCGGCCCAAGCGGCAAATGCGCCCCCGGCGCAAGCCCTTTGATGATAAAATCGATGGCGCCAAACTGAACGAGAATAAACCCATAGAAAAAGACGACGTGAATGATCCCGCTTTTTTTGTCCTTGAGCAGCTTTTTCTGGCCAAACACGTTGACCCAAATGTTACGCAGCCGCTCATTCACTTTTTCATCAAACTCGACCTTTTTGCCGAGCTTAATGTACATCGCCCGCGTTTTGACAACATACGCAAACAAATAGACGGCGTAAGCGGTTACAAGCAAAAACGCGAGCCAGTTCACCAACAATAAGGCGTTCATCTTCTCTCCCCTTCCCCCGCTTTTCAGCGAATGTATTGCCATAACAAAAGAAATTTTCAGAATTATACTTACGTCTATTTTACAAATGAATGAGCGTTCAGTCAATAGCCTTTTTATGAGAATTTTGCCGTTGCCGGGCCCGTGCAGCGGAACGTCAAGCAGCGAAGAACGCGGACAGGGCGGAAGCGGGTGTCCGCTCTGCTATTTTTGCGCGTTGTAGGACACATTAATAAGTACTGAAGCGACGCACAGGAGGGAAAAATATGCTCATCATTGCCGTTATTGTGATCATATTCGCACTCGTTTATCTTGATGACAAGCTTGGCCGGCTGATCCTCCGCAACGGGCGCAAAAAAGTCGTGTACCCAAAGCGGCGGAGCGATATGGCCTTGTATGTGAATGGACGGCATTTATTTGCCGATTATTTTGCCGAGCTGCGCCGCGCCCGCGATCATATCCATATTTTGTTTTATATCATCAAGCATGACGAAACGACGGCGCCATTTTTCCAACTTTTAAAGGAAAAAGCGGCGGAAGGGGTGGAAGTGCGCTTGTTGACGGACTGGGTCGGCAGCCTCGGGTTGCCGAAAACGCTCATCCGTTCGCTGAAGGCAAGCGGCGTCGAATTCGCCTACGCCCGCCCGCCGCGCTTTCCGTTTTTCATTTACCGCCTCAACCGCCGCAACCACCGAAAAATTACGGTCATCGATGGAAAGGTCGGGTATATGGGCGGTTTTAACATCGGCCGCGAATACAGTGGAAAGGACGCTAACATCGGAGAATGGCGCGACTATCACTTAAAAATCAGCGGAGAAGGGGTGCACGACTTGCAAGAACAATTTTTGCACGATTGGGAGGAGGCGACGGGCAAAACCGTCGCTGACAAACGCCGCTACTTCCCACCCCTTCACGCCGGCGCCATCCGCCACCAGCTTGTCGCGACTGACGGCGCCGCGCTTGAAGAGCAGTATATCGATGCGATCCGGCAGGCAAAACGAGAAATTATGATCGGCAGCCCCTACTTTATCCCGAGCCGGCCGTTGTTTGACGAGCTTATGCGCGCGATCCAGCGCGGGGTGCGCGTCACGGTCATTGTGCCGCTGCGGGCGGACCATTTATTTGTCCGCGAGGCCGCTTACCCGTATTTTTATCAAATGCTGAAGGCCGGAGCGCGCATTTACCGCTTTTACCAAGGATTTTACCACGCCAAAACGATTGTCGTCGATGAGGAATGGTGCGATGTCGGCACCGCCAACTTTGACCGGCGCAGTCTGTTTCTCAACGGCGAAATCAACTGCTATGTATTCGACCGCGCGTTCACGCAGGTGGTCAAGCGGGCGATCCAACGCGACCTGACGCGCGCCGAGCCGCTGACGCTCGATTTTTGGCGGAAGCGTTCGCTCCTTGACCGCGGCAAAGAATCGATTTCCCAGCTGATTTCCGCCTGGTTGTAGGCAACACGAAAAAAGCCGGCGATGTTCATCACCAACCCGCCTAACAGCGGCTTTCCCCGAGGAGGAACTTGGCAAAATCAGCCTTTTTTCGTGCAAAACCCGGCGCTTGGACGAACGCCCGGACAAAAGGGCAAAGGAATCCCGGCCGAAACCGCCAAACAAAAAACCCGGCCGGCTCCATGTTGGCGATGTGAGATCGCTGCGGGCGCCGGCCGGGATTGAATCAGTTGGCCATCCTGTATCTTCTATTCATTTCCAAAACAATGTCAACCATTGAAACAGCCGCATCCCGAGATACACTCCAACAATGCCGGCAATGCCAGCCAACGCCGGAGGGGCCGGAATCGGCAGGCGGAACAGCGTGAACAAAAAACCGACAACGATGCCGGTGACAAGCGACAGCACCACTTCTTTCACAAGCAAATCCTCCATCGTTGTTTTTCCTTATGATGCCCAGACAAAAAGGGAAGCAGTCGCTCCCCTCCTTTGTTGCATCTGTTACATTTGTTCCGGGGCGGAAACGCCGATCAACGCCAACGCGTTTTTCAGCGTAATTTGCACCGCCTTCACCAACGCGAGGCGGGCTTTCGTTTTTTCGATGTTGTCCAAATCAAGCACTTTTTCCGCGTTGTAGAAGCTATGGAGCGCCGAAGCCAGCTCAAACGCATAGGCGGTGACGCGGTGCGGCATCCGCTTGAGCGCTGCCTCGGCGACGACGTCCGGGAAGTCGCCGAGCACTTTGAGCAGCTCGATTTCTTTTTCCGTCTCCACTAAATGATGCAAAGCGAGGTCGCCTTCGTACGACACGTTTTGCTCTTCCGCTTGGCGGAGAATGCTTGAGACGCGGGCATGCGCGTATTGGACGTAGTAAACCGGATTTTCATTCGACTGCGACACGGCCAAGTCCATGTCAAAATCCAAATGCGTATCGCCCGAGCGCATCGCAAAGAAATAGCGGACGGCATCGACGCCGACTTCTTCCATCAGCTCGCGCATCGTCACCGCCTTGCCGGTGCGCTTGCTCATTTTGACGCGCTCGCCGTTTTGGTATAAGTTCACCATTTGGATGATTTCGACTTCGAGCGCCTCCGGATCGTAGCCGAGCGCGGCGATCGCCGCTTTCATGCGCGGAATGTAGCCGTGGTGATCCGCTCCCCAAACGTTAATCAGCTTGGTAAATCCGCGCCGCAGCTTGTCTTGGTGGTAGGCGATGTCCGGAAGCAAGTACGTATACGTGCCGTCCTGCTTAATTAAGACGCGGTCTTTGTCGTCCCCAAACGCCGTCGAACGGAACCATGTCGCCCCGTCCTGCTCGTAAATGTAGCCGCGCTCGCGCAAAGTGGAAAGCGCTTCGTCGATTTTGCCGCTTTCATAAAGCGATGTTTCCGAGTACCAGACGTCGAACGGAACACGGAATGCGGCCAAATCTTGTTTAATTTTGTCGAGCTCATAACGAAGGCCGTATTCGCGGAAGAAAGCAAGCCGTTCCTCTTCATCGGCGTGGACGAACCGATCGCCATATTCCTCAGCAAGTGTTTTGCCGATTTCGACAATGTCGTCGCCGTAATAGCCGTCCTCCGGCAACGGCATATCGACACCGAGCGCCTGGAAATAGCGGGCTTCGACCGATTTCGCCAAGTTGTAAATTTGCTTGCCGGCGTCGTTAATATAGTATTCGCGCGTCACGTCAAACCCGGCTTTCGCCAAAATGTTGCAAAGCGAATCGCCGACCGCCGCGCCGCGGGCATGGCCCAAATGCAAGTCGCCGGTCGGGTTGGCGGAGACGAACTCGACTTGCACTTTTTCCCCGTTGCCGACGTTCGATTCGCCATACGCTTGTCCCGCCTGCAAAATCGCCGGCACGACCGCCGTCAAATAGCGGTTGTCCATGTAAAAGTTAATAAATCCCGGCCCCGCCACCTCAATGCGCGCCACCGATACGCGCTCGCGATCAAGCTGCCCGACGATGGCTTCGGCAATCGCCCGCGGCGGCTTTTTCGCAATGCGGGCAAGCTGCATGGCGATGTTCGTCGAGTAATCGCCATGCGCCTTGTCGCGCGGCACCTCCAGCAAGACGTCCGGCAGCTCATCAGCCGAAACGAGCCCGGCTTTCACCGCCGCCTGGCGAATTTCTTCTTTCAGCTGTTCTTTCATTTGTCCGACAATGTTCATCGGCTTATACCCCCTTAAATGTCAACGTCAACGTATGGCGTCCGCTCCGCTCGTTTTGCAAGAAAAGCTCGTAGGAGAGAAAGAGCCGCCCCCGCTTCCGCTTATCGTCATAGTGAAACTCGATCGCATCCGTTTTCGCCGCCATCGTCCACCGCCCAAACACCGTTCCGTAATGGCCCGGCGTTTCTTGCCGGCGGCGGAACGTTTGCCGCATCTCGACCGCTCCGGAGCGAAGGATGGTCACCTCGTCAGGCGCGATTTTCACAATGTTGTTCACCCGCCCGAGTTCGTTTTCCTCCTCAAACTGCAAATAGCCTGTTTCCCCTTTTATGTAATACACCCCGTCCGCCTCAAGCACAACCGTCTCTTGGCGCGGACCGTCGCGAATGACAGCCACTTGGCGGAGGCGCGCCGGGATGCCGTTTGTTTCCTTCATATCGATGAACACACCTTTGCGAACAAACAGTCATAGTTTATAGTATAATGAACTGTTCCGCTCCATTCAAGAGGGGACAAACCCGATGGCAGATTTCCGCTCCAGTGGGCAAAAAAAGGGGCTGGCCCAAAAGGTTGTTTTTCCTTAAACAAAACACAACATATCGTTATCTTAATGATTGTTTTATGCCTACATACGGTAATAAGAAAAGGTGTCCCGATCCTTTTGGGACACCCTCTGTTCCATCGGTATTTTATGATGACGCCCGAACATTTTTTAACACGTTAATAGCAAAAAGAATGACACCTATCACGACGAGCACCCCGCCAATCGCTGTCACCGGCACGAACGCTTCGTTACCGTAAACGACGAAAATGAGACCGATCATCATGACCGGCAGGCCGATATTGTGCAGCCAGAAATGCACTTTCGCCCATTTCGTCGCCGCCGCTTGTGGAAATAAATGATAGATGATGCCAGCAAGCGTCAAGGCCGTCCAGCCAAGCAAGTTGATATGGACATGGACCGGGGTCAGCGCAAACGAATGGGTCATCGACATGCCAAGCCCAATACAGACGCCAATGACAAAGTACACAACGGAAATTTTGATCAGCTTCACGCCCATCTTCATTCCCCCTCTCCTTTTTCAGTAAATATATTACACATTATTACGCTCCGTACGCTCATATTCCTGCATCTTTTGTCCCACCAAAGAAAAAAGCGCCCTCGCAAACTTGCGATTTAGACGCTTTTTCTCATTTTTCACTTCCCTACCCAACCAAGCAGCATTTCTCTCACAAGCTTGCTCGCCGTATTGGCCGTTTGTTCGGAGTGGTCGTAAATCGGCGCGACTTCCACCAAATCGGCGCCGACAACGCGGACGTCGGAGCGGGCGATCTCATGGATCGCGGCTAGCAGCTCTTTCGATGTAATGCCGCCGGCATCGACCGTTCCCGTTCCGGGGGCATGGGCCGGGTCAAGCACATCGATGTCGATCGTCACATACACCGGGCGGCCGGCGAGCTTTGGCAACACGGAGCGGAGCGGTTCAAGCACCTCAAACTTGGCGATGTACATACCGTTTTCTTTCGCCCACTCAAACTCCTCTTTCATCCCGGAACGGATGCCGAACGAAAAGACATTCGTCGGGCCGATCAAGTCAGCGACTTTGCGGATCGGCGTCGCGTGCGACAGCGGCTCGCCTTCGTAATGTTCGCGCAAGTCGGTATGGGCGTCCATGTGAATGACGGCCAAATCCGGGTAATAGTCGTACACCGCTTTGATGACCGGCCAAGAGACGAGATGTTCGCCGCCGAGGCCGAGCGGAAACTTGCCGGCGTCAAGCACCTTTTTCACGAACTGCTCAATCAGCTCTAAACTGCGGGCCGCATTGCCAAACGGCAGCGGAATGTCTCCAGCGTCAAAGTAGCGGATGTCTTTGAGTTCGCGATCCAAATATGGGCTGTACTCCTCAAGCCCGATTGACACTTCGCGGATGCGGACCGGGCCAAACCGCGAGCCAGGCCGGTAGCTGACCGTCCAGTCCATCGGCATGCCGTAAATGACCGCTTCGCTCTCTTCGAAGTTCGGGTGGCTGCCAATAAAGACGTTGCCTGAATAAGCTTCATCAAAACGCATCGATCTGCCCCCTTATTTCACTAGGTCCGCGACAAATTTTGGCAAAACGAAGCACGCCTTATGCAATTCTTTCGTGTAGTATTTCGTCTCAATGTCATGGAACCGGTCGTCGCTCACAGCGAGCGGGTCGTATTGTTTCGAGCCGAGCGTAAACGTCCAGAGCCCGCTCGGATACGTCGGAATGTTCGCTGTATACAAACGGGTGATCGGGAAAATTTCTTTCACATCGCGGTAGACGTTGCGGATCAAGTCTGCTTTAAACCACGGATTGTCCGTTTGGGCGACGAAAATGCCGTCTTCCTTCAACGCGTTGGCGATGCCGGCATAAAACCCTTTTGTGAACAAGTTGACCGCCGGGCCGACCGGTTCGGTTGAGTCAACCATAATGACGTCATACTCGTTTTCGCTTTTGGCGATATGCATAAACCCGTCATCGACTTTCACTTCGACGCGCGGATCGTCAAGTTGGCCAGCGATTTCCGGCAAGTATTTTTTCGAGCACTCGATCACTTTGCCGTCGATTTCCACAAGCGTCGCTTTTTTGACGCTCGGGTGCTTCAGCACTTCACGAATGACGCCGCCGTCGCCGCCGCCGACGACAAGCACGTTTTCCGGATTGGGGTGGGTGAACAACGGCACGTGGGCGACCATTTCATGGTAGACGAATTCGTCTTTTTGCGTTGTCATGACCATGCCGTCTAAAATGAGCATGTTGCCAAACTCCGCCGTTTCGACCATATCAAGTTTTTGGAACGGCGTCTGTTCTGTATGTAAAGTGCGGATGATGCGTGCGGTGATGCCAAAATGCTCCGTTTGCTTTTCGGTAAACCAAAGTTCCATTCGGCAACATCCTTTCTCCGAGCGTTGCTTACTATACAAGTTTTCCTTAGCCAACGAAAAACTAAACATGAAAAAGTATAGAGCAATCTAGCAAAAATGCAAGAGGAACAAGTTTAAAATAAAAAATTTTTTTTCATACTGGTAAGAAAAAGCGGAAAACCTCGCTGGCGAAGCCTTGACAAAAGCAAGGCGGCGCATTCAGCCGGGCGTCCGCCCGCATGTCTAAAACAACGCCAAAACCGTTGAGGTGATGCGCAATGGAACCGATCCCGGGCAGCCGTTTTCGCGGCACGTGGAAATATGTGCGCGCCGCCGTCTTTATCGGCTTTTTTCTCGCCATCTTTGCCTTCGCCGCTCTCGGGAGCTTTGTGTTGTTCGCGAAAATCGAAGGCGCCCCGCCGGTCGCCGTGCCGCAGACGACGATTTTTTATGCGGACGACGGCCGCAAAATCGGGGAAAGCGACCATGGACAAAAGCGGTACTGGGTTCATCTCGGTGACATTTCCCCGCACGTCATCGAGGCGACGATTGCCGTTGAGGACCGAAAGTTTTACGAACACCATGGATTTGACTTGAAACGGATCGCCGGCGCGGTGCTCGCCAATCTCGAGGCCATGGACAAAGTGCAAGGAGCGAGCACGATCACCCAGCAATATGCACGCAACTTGTTTTTAACACATGAGAAAACGTGGTCGCGAAAAATCCAGGAAGCGCTGTACACGATCCGCCTTGAAGCCAATTACAGCAAAGAAAAAATTTTAGAAGGCTATTTAAATACGATTTACTACGGCCATGGCGCCTACGGCATCGAGGCAGCAGCGCGCTATTATTTCGGCAAGCACGCGAGCGAGCTGACGCTGAGCGAGGCGGCGATGCTCGCCGGCATTCCGAAAGGGCCGTATTACTACTCGCCGCTTGTCAACGAGGCGCGGGCAAAAGCGCGGCAAAAAATCGTGCTCACCTCTATGGTGGAAGCCGGCTACATCAGCCGCGAAGAAGCGGAGCGGGCGTACCGTGACAAGCTCGTTTACATCCGCCACCGCGAACGAGAGCAGCCTGTGGCCCCGTATTTCCAAGATGTTGTGAAACAGCAGCTGCGCACGAAGCTTGGCCTTGATGAGCGGACGATTGAGCTCGGAGGGCTGCGCGTCTACACAACGCTCGACCGACGCCTGCAGCGAATCGCCGAAGAACAAGTTAAGCAAGTCATCAGTCCCCATTCTGCCATCCAGGCGGCATTGGTGGCCATGGATCCGCGCACAGGGGAAGTAAAGGCGCTCATCGGCGGACGCAACTACGAAGAAAGCCCGTTCAACCGCGCTGTGCAAGCGGAACGCCAGCCGGGGTCGACGTTTAAACCGTTTTTGTACTACGCGGCGATCGAGCAAGGATTCACCCCATCGACCCAACTGCGCAGCGAGCTGACGACATTTACGTTTAACGGCGGCCGATCGTCGTACACCCCCCATAATTACAATGACTACTACGCCAATGGCCCGATCACGCTCGCTCAGGCGCTCGCTGTATCCGACAACGTCTTTGCGGTGAAAACGCTCCAGTTCATCGGCGCCGACAAACTCGTCGAAACAGCGAAAGCGCTTGGCATTACAAGCAGATTGAAAGCAGTGCCGTCATTGGCGCTTGGCACATCGCCGGTGAAAATGATCGACATGGTCGCCGCATACAGCACGCTCGCCAACTACGGCAAAAAAACGGACCCGGTGTTCATTAAAAAAGTCGTCGACGCGAACGGAAACGTGCTGTATGAACATAAGCCGGAGAGCCGGCAAGTGCTCGACCGCGACGCAGCGTTTGTGACGACCCATTTAATGACCGGAATGTTCGACCCAAAGCTTAACGGCTATACGACCGTCACCGGGCAATCGATCGCCGATGAAATGACGCGCCCGTACGCCGGCAAGTCCGGGACGACGAAAACGGACAGCTGGATGATCGGCTTCGCCCCGCAGTTGGTCGCCGGCGTCTGGACCGGCTACGACCGCGGCGAAACGATGAGCCGCTTTGACGAAAAGCAATACGCGAAACAAATATGGATCCGCTTTATGGAGAAAAGCCTCGCCGGCGAGCCGAAAAAATCGTTCAAGCCGACCAAAGGCGTCATCGGCGTCTACATCGACCCGCAAAACGGCAAGCTGGCGACCGATTCGTGCCCAGTGAAGCGGAAAACGTATTATATCGCTGGCACAGAACCGGTTGACTATTGCACCGATCATGTAAAAGAGGAGAAGAAGAAAAAAGAAGACGGAAAAAGCTGGTTCGAGAAATGGTTTCCATGGTTTTAAACAAGAAAATCCCCTGCGTTTGCCCGCAGGGGATTTTCTTGTCCTAGTTTTCCTGTGTTATACATGTAGATTTAGTTTATCCTTTTTTCCAGATAAGAACAAGCCCTTAGGCAAACATGTTCACAAAACCGTCACAATTCGCCTTCGAGTCCTTTTTTCAGTTCATCGCTCGAGCGGTTCCACATCCCGATGTCGTGGCCTTTCAAAAAGTCGGCGAGCACCCGCTTCGACTTAGCGTCCATATGATCGACGATGATATGCCGTTTCAGCGATTTATCGAGCCGGTTCACATGTTCCGGCAATAACTTATAACCGCGGCGCGCCTCACGGTCGACCGTCATTTCGCACGCCGTCACCCCGGCGTAATACGGACCGTCCTCGCGGCGCTCGATCGTCACCCAGACGATCCAATACGGCTTGCCGTTTGGCACGGCGGAGCGATCCGGCAAAAACTTGATGCCGCGCTCAACAGAGCTGCGGGCATGCATCGCCCCCATATCAACGAACGCTTCACCCGCTTCGACGTCAATGATGACCGGCGACACGTTTTCTAGGCTCAACGCCCCGGCGCCAAAGCCGCGGTGCCCGTCGGTCGGGTCGTCTTTGATGATATTAAAGCCGATGTTTTTTTTCTTTTTTTGCTCCATCCGCTTGTTCCTCCTTCCTACATAAACAAGCTGGCCACAAGTGACTGCAAGTTCTCAAGCACAAACGGCAGCGCCACTTGAAACACCGGCTCAATCGTATAGCGATCGAGCGGCGTCAGCACGAGAACAAGGAAAATGAGCGCCCCGTACGTTTCCCACTGCGTCATTTTCGCCCGCAGCCCATCCGGGGCCAAGTCTTCAATAATACGATACCCATCAAGCGGCGGAAACGGCAATAAATTAAACACAAACAAGACGGCGTTCAAGCTGATAAAAATTTGGAAAAACAGATCAAACCCGGCCGCAAACCAATCCGGCAGCGCCCGCATGATGCCGAAATCGATCATGGCGTACCAAATGACAAATCCAAGCCCGGCGAGCGCGAGGTTGCTTAGCGGCCCTGCCACCGAGACAAGAATGCCGGCAAGGCGCGGGTTTTTGAAATAAAAGCGATTGACTGGCACCGGGCGCGCCCAGCCAAACCCGGCGAGAAAGATCAGCAAAGTTCCAAGCAAATCCAAATGGGCAAACGGTGACAATGTCAGCCGTCCCTCGTTTTTCGCCGTCGGATCGCCGAACTTGTAAGCAACGTAGGCATGGGCGAACTCATGCACGGAAAACGCCAGCGCCAGCGTCAAGAGCACGTACGGAATTTCGCTTAACGAATACGGCAAAATGTGTTCCACTTGATTAACTCCTTTTCCCCTGTATTCACTATCCTTAGTATACATGATTTACCGCCAAAAGTGGACTGAACTTCACCGTTCCATGGTATAATAAGCGCGACAGCACTCGACAAGGAAATGGGGGAATGATGATGCCGTATGTCACGATCAAAATGCTCGCCGGCCGCACGGACGAGCAAAAGAAAGCGCTGGTGGAAAAAGTGACCGACGCCGTTGTAGAAACGACAGGAGCAAAAAAAGAGACCGTTGTTGTGTTCATCGAGGAAATGACGAAAGACCATTACGCCATCGCTGGAAAACGGCTGAGCGACGCGGAGTAACAAACAGGGGGACGCCATCGGGCGTCCCCATTGCTTTTTGAAATAAAAACGAATATTATTATAGTTGTCTTTCATATTGTTCGTCTTTAGGAGGTTGCCTATGATTCGTCTTCCACACCGTGCCAGCAATCGCAAAACAGAGGTTCTCGCTGGCCTGACGACCTTTTTCACCATGGTGTACATCATCGTCGTCAATCCGGTCATCTTATCAGACGCCGGCGTCCCGTTTGAACAGGCGTTCACCGCCACCGTCATCGCCACCGTCGTCGGCACGCTGTGGATGGCAATATTCGCCAACTATCCGATCGCCATTGCCCCCGGCATGGGGCTGAACGCGTATTTCGCCTATTCCGTCGTCGGCTCGCACGGCGGCATTTCGTACGAAACCGCGTTTTCCGCTGTGTTTGTGGCCGGGGTGTTGTTTTTGTTGCTGTCGCTCACCCCGCTCCGCAGCAAGCTGATCGAAGTGATCCCCGACAGCTTAAAACATGGCATCACCGCCGGCATCGGGCTGTTTATCGCCTTTATCGGCCTGCGGCTGACCGGAATTATCCAAGCCCATCCGCAAAATTTGGTCGCGCTTGGCAACTTGCATGCCCCGTCGGCCGTGTTGACGCTCATCGGCCTGGCGGTGACGCTCGTTTTCATGATGCGCGGCGTCAACGGCGCGCTCTTTTACGGCATGGTCGCGACCGGCGTCATCGCCTACGCGACCGGGCAGCTTCACTTTGACAAAGGTATCGTCTCGCTGCCGTCGCTGCCGGAAGGGCTTGTCGCCGCCAATCCATTGACGGCCGTTGGCGATGTCATCAGCCACAGCTTGTACGCTGTCGTCTTTTCCTTTTTGCTTGTCACGCTCTTTGACACGACCGGCACGATGATCGGCGTCGCCCAGCAAGCGGGACTGATGAAAGGAAACACACTGCCGCGCGCCCGCGAGGCGCTCTTGGCCGACTCCGTCGCGACCACGATCGGCGCCATGTTCGGCACGAGCCCGACATCGGCGTACATCGAGTCGTCAACCGGCGTCGCCGCCGGCGGCCGCACCGGCTTGACCGCGCTCACCGTCGCCGTCTTGTTCATCGCAGCCGCCTTTTTCAGCCCGCTGGTTGGCGCCGTCGCCGGGCTTTCTGCCATCACCGCCCCGGCGCTCATTGTCGTCGGCAGCTTGATGATCAGCAACATCGCCCATATCAATTGGCGCGAACTGGACGAGGCGTTCCCGGCCTTTCTCATCATCTTAAGCATGCCGCTCACTTCAAGCATCGCGACCGGCATCGCGCTCGGCTTCATCTCGTACCCGCTCTTAAAAATCGCCCGCGGCCGCTGGCGCGATGTGCCGTTGCTGCTGTACGTGCTTGCCGTGCTGTTCTTTTTGCAGCTGGCGTTTTTGCCGCATTAATCCAAAAGAAGAAGGTGTCCCGGAAACAATGGGACACCTTTTCGTCTATGGCCAGCTGATGGTGTGTTGAAACAGTGTTTTTCATCTTCCCTACACACAAGCGCCCTTGTTGCAACGGCTCCGCAGCGCCTCAATATACGCATACGCCTCTTCGATCTCGTCCTCCGTATAGCGCTGCTTGCTTTTTACGACAGCGATTTTCTCTTTTACCTCATCTTTTGACAAATGTTCAAAATAGAGCACCGTGGAGACAAGCTCCAAAAAGCGTGCGTTTTGTCCGTTCATCGCCTGCATGCATTCGGCAAGGCCCGGCATCTCCCAGTCGTAATGGCGCAAAAACTGTTCGCCCGCTTCGGTCAGTGTATAGCGGTATTGCACATAGCCGCTCTTTTTCTCTTTCACTTCATGCAAAAAGCCGAGCGCGCACAGCTCTTCGATGCGGCACGTCAACTCTTCCGAATACGGGCCGTAAAAGTGGAAGTCGAACTTCTCATAAAACGGAAAGTCGAGCTTTTTGGCGATGTAAATCATTTTTTGCAGCTTTTTGCGGCCCGCTATTTCCCCGGCGGCCGCCAACGCCTTCATTACTTTCGCATGCTCTGTGAGCACTCTCCGTCATCTCCTAACCCTTTAAAATTTCCATAATCTTTTTCTTCACTGTCCGCTTCGTCGACAAGTCTTCCAGGAAATCAGCTGGGAAATAGAGCTTATGGTCGGTGCGCCGCTTGCCGGAAATGGCGTCAACCAACACCGATTCGCGCGACAGCTCGCGCAGCTCCCCGTTTGGCATCAACAAATAAATCGGCAGGCGCTCGCCTTCCTCGCCCGGCCGGTAAAAATCGTACGGCAAGTCGGACGATGAATCGACGACCAAGTAATAGTCTGGATCGATCCCGGCCTTTTTGAACAAGCCGGTCAGCTCGATCAGCTTTGCCATTTGCTCGTTTGTCGGATGGAACTCCGTATATTTGAACAGGCGGCGGTGGACAAACCGCCGGCATAAGTCGCTTAAAATCGGATCCCGCTCGTATTGCCATTGCTGGAAGTAAAACAGGATGATCGCTTCATCGAGCGCCAAATAGTCGCCGAGCGTTACATGGCCAGCAAAAAACGATAAAAAATGGGTTGGCTTCGTCGCAAACGTATACCCGTCCTCGTACAGCTTTTTCGCCCGATGCAAAATTTTCGTTAAAATGACTTCCGCACTGCGCGTCACAGGATGGAAATACACTTGCCAATACATTTGGTAGCGGCTCATAATGTAATCCTCGACCGCATGCATGCCGCTTCGTTTGATGACGACTTGGTCTTCGCGCGGGCGCATGACGCGCAAAATGCGCTCCATGTCAAAATAGCCGTAGCTGACGCCGGTGTAGTACGCATCGCGCAGCAAATAGTCCATCCGATCGGCGTCAATTTGGCTCGAGATGAGACTGACGACGAGCTTATTCGGGTACGTCTTGGCAATCACTTCCGCCACTTTTTGCGGAAAATTGCCATCAACCGCGCGCAGGACGGCGTTCACTTCCGTATCGCCTAAAATGATGGCCTGTGTAAAATCTTCGTGGTCGAGGCGAAACACCTTTTCAAATGAATGGGAAAACGGGCCGTGCCCTAAATCGTGCAAGAGCGCCGCGCATAGGCAAAGAAGGCGCTCGCTATGATCCCAATGGTCGCGGCCGACAAACACGTCGTCAATGATGCGGCGGATAATTTCGTAAACGCCGAGCGAATGGTTAAACCGGCTGTGCTCGGCGCCGTGAAACGTCAAATATGTCGTGCCGAGCTGCTTGATGCGGCGCAGGCGCTGAAATTCTTTTGTGCCGATCAAATCCCAAATCACTTTGTCGCGAACATGTATGTATCGGTGCACTGGATCTTTAAACACTTTTTCTTCGTCAAGCTGCCCGCCGGAATACATCGCGTCCTCCTTTTTTCCGTCTCCAACGTATATCTATTATACGCCGTTTTCAGGCGCAAAGAAATAGTTGACTTTTTTCTCCGTCTTTCTCCATTATTGACGGAAAAAACAAAAAATCACCTTCTTTCGGCAAAGAAGGTGATTCGTCACCGTTTTTTCAGCTTTTCAGCCACTTTTTCAATCAGCTCATCCTCCGTCAGCGCTGCCACCGGGCGGTTGTTGACGAAGGCGAACATTTTTTTCCGCCCCGGACCGCAATACGACTGGCAGCCGATTTTAATGACCGCATCCGGATCCAGCTTTTTCAAACGCGGAATCAATGTTTTTAAATTCGGCGCCTTGCAGTCGTCGCAAACGCGAAACTCATTTGCCATTATGCGTCATCCCTTTCTGCAGCGTTTGCTTTGTGTATTCTACCGCTTCCCGAAGAAAATTGCAAGTTTGCGGCCTTTCATTCTTTCAACTTGTCAATCCTGTAAACTTGCAACGTATAAATTCATTTTATTTTGTCCATGCTTTTACTAGCATTGAAAGAAGGAGTGGAGAACAGTGAAACAACGGCAAGACGCTTGGACGGAAGAAGATGATTTATTATTGGCGGAAACGGTATTGCGCCATGTGCGCGAAGGGAGCACCCAACTCAACGCCTTTGAAGAAGTCGGCGACAGGCTGAACCGGACATCGGCCGCCTGCGGCTTTCGCTGGAACGCGGTCGTCCGCCATCGCTACGAAGAAGCATTGCAGCTGGCAAAAAAACAGCGAAAAGAACGGCAACGGCTGCTCGCCAAACAAGGCGGCGCGAAAAAGCGGCGTCTGTACGAGCCGCCGATGCCATCACTCGAGGAGCTGGGAGAGGTGATGCAGCTGCCTGCCGTCATCCCATCCTCCCCGCCGCAACAAGTGACGCTGGATCAAGTGATCGCTTTTTTGAAAACGTTCCAATCCCATGAACGGAAACGGGAGACGCTGATCAAAGAAAACGAGCGGCTGCGCCGCGAAATTGAAGAATTAAAGCAAAAAAATAAAGAACTTGAAGAAAAGGTTGCGAAATTAGAAGAAAATTCGTCGACCGTCCAAGAAGATTTTGAGACGCTCGTGAAAATCATCAACCGAGCGCGCAAAATGGTGTTAAAAGAGGAAGAAGAGCGGGGGCTGACTTTCCGCATGGACCCGAACGGCAACTTGGAAAAAATCGCGGAGTAAATAAAATAAGGATGCCCTGTCCATGGCTGCGCCTTGATCGAACTCTCTCCGGTGCGGCCGAGACACGGGGCATCCTTTTTGTCCGCCGGCGGCGTCAGGCGATGAACGCAGGCTCTTCGCCTGCCGCCGGACGGACTGCTTCCCTTACTCCCCTGCTGAAAGCGCACCGCTGAGCGCCGTTTCATTCCGTTCGACGATGCGCGCCCAATACTGCTCATACCAATTCCATTCGCCGTTCTCGAGGGCAGACGAATACAGCTCGCCGCCAAACGACTGCAGCGTGCGCCAAAGGGCGACAAGCAGCTCATCGATCGACAACTCGCAGCCGAGAAGCTCAGACAGCGACGCCATGACAGTTGGGACAACATCGGGGTAGGCGAATTTCGTTTTCTCTCCTTGGCGGCCGAGCTCATAAAAACGGCGAATAAGCTCAGCCCGCGCGGCTCCGCTCCCGTTGACGCAAAGGTAGATTTGCACGGCAACGCCGCCGCGCACGCGCCGTTGCGAAATGCCGGCAAACTTTTTGCCGCCAATGCTCAAGTCATAGCTCCCCGGGCAATACGAACCGACGATTTCCCCCGCCTCAACGCGGGCGCCGTATGAGGCAAGCATGGCGGCCATGAGCGCATACATCGCCTCATACCCTTGCTCGATGGCAATCGTGTTTTTCGTTTCCGGAAAAATGAGCGAAATATTCAACACCCCGCTGTCAAGGACAACGGCCAACCCGCCGGAATTACGGACGACGACGCGATACCCTTCCTGGCGCAAAAACGAAATGGCCTCATCGATGTACGGAAGCTTCGTATCAGCGGCGCCTAAGACGACGGTATTCTCATGCACCCACGTGCGGACGACCGCATCCGACTGTCCCGCACCAACCGCGGTGCATAATGCATCATCGATGGCAAACGATTGTTTCGCATCAAACAGCGGACCGAAATGCGACTGGTCGATGACCCGCCATTTCGGCTGCCGCAGCAATTCATGGCTCATCGCAGCAAACCCCTTACGTTGAACGTTCCACTCTCATTATACCACATCAAATTGGAACGATTACGGCCAGTGAACTACCCGCCACCTACGCTTCGCTTAGAGGTGGGGGCTTCAAGCGACTTGTGCGTGTTCGCCGAACGGTAAGCCACACACAAGAACCCTTTACGCTTCCCTTCGTTCCGAAGGTGTCCGTTCTAGCCATATTCTATCCTATTCGTTGGCTAACGCCAACCGACATTCATCTCCCACCTACTCACTGGGTTACACCCTTCGCGTTCCTTGAGATGGAAGACTTTTTTCGGAAATCCGTTAAAAAAGAAAGCGGCTAAACAGCAGCCAGCCGCCTTCTTTGACACGAATCCATGCATGAAACAAGGTGTCGCCCATTCTTTGGCAAAACGAACCGGTTCCGACTCCTCTTGCTCAGTTCGCCGCCTCTTTACTCCCCAAGCGACTGCGCCGCGGTGATGAGCGCGAGCTTGTAGGCGTCTTCGGCGCTGCAGCCGCGCGATAGGTCGTTCACCGGCTTGTTCAGCCCTTGCAAAATCGGGCCGACCGCTTCAAAGCCGCCAAGGCGCTGGGCGATTTTGTAGCCGATGTTGCCCGCCTCAAGGCTCGGGAAAATAAAGACATTTGCGTCCCCTTGAATGACCGAGTCCGGCGCTTTCTTTTTCGCCACCTCTGGCACAAACGCGGCGTCAAATTGAAACTCACCGTCAAGGATCAGATCCGGCGCCATTTCTTTCGCCAACCGCACCGCCTCAACGACTTTTTCCGTCTCCGGCGACGAGGCCGACCCTTTCGTGGAAAAGCTTAACAGCGCTACGCGCGGCTTAAGGCCGAACATTTTGGCCGTCCGGGCGCTCTCGACCGCGATTTCAGCCAAATCTTGACTGTTAGGAGCAATGTTGATGGCGCAATCGGCAAACACATATTTTTCGTCGCCGCGCACCATGATGAACACGCCGGACGTTTTGCCAACGCCTGGCTTCGTTTTAATGATTTGCAAGGCTGGTCGGACCGTATCCGCCGTCGAATGTGCCGCCCCGCTGACGAGGCCGTCGGCCGCTCCCGTATAAACGAGCATCGTACCGAAATAGTTTTCATCGAAAAGCAACTCGCGCGCCGTTTCTTCTGTCACTTTCCCTTTGCGCCGCTCCACAAACGCCGAAACTAGCTCATCAAACCCGCCGTAGCGGCGCGGGTTGACAATCTCCACCCCTTCAAGCGGCAAGCCAAGCGCCGCTGCTTTCACCCGCACAGCTTGCTCATCGCCAAGGATGATCGGCTGAAGCACTTGCTCCGTCGCCAAACGGCTCGCCGCCGTTAAGATGCGGTCATCGGTTCCCTCGGGAAACACGATTTTTCGACCCGTATCGGTTACTTTCGCTTTTAATGCCGTAAATAAATCGGTTGTCACGATTCATGCCTCCTTCACGGTTGGCCCGCCTGTCTCCAGGCATCAGCCTTTCTCTACATTAAGCATACCGCTTCGATACGAAAACGCAACGATCGTAAGCCCTTCCAATCAATAATTCACCTTTTGGAACAATTCAGTATCTTTTGCTTTATGCACGGACACCCGCTTTTTTGGCCAAACTATGATATAGTGGTACTGTACAATTGATTGAATAAAGGAGTGACGATGATGAGCGAAGCGGCCCAAACGTTGGACGGTTGGTATTGTTTGCATGATTTCCGCACGATCGACTGGAGCGCGTGGAAAACACTTTCAAACGAAGAGCGCGAGGCAGCGATCAGTGAGTTTTTAGCGCTTGTCGACCAATGGGAGACGACGGAAAGCGAGAAGCAAGGAAGCCATGCCGTCTACACGATCGTCGGGCAAAAAGCCGATATTTTGTTCATGATTTTGCGGCCGACGCTGGATGAGCTGCATGAAATCGAAACAGCGCTTAACAAAACGAAACTCGCCGACTATTTATTACCTGCGTATTCGTACGTTTCAGTCGTGGAGTTGAGCAACTACTTGGCGTCCGGCAGCGAAGATCCGTACCAAATTCCAGAGGTGCGCCGCCGTTTGTATCCAATTTTGCCGAAAACGAACTACATTTGCTTCTATCCGATGGACAAGCGGCGCCAAGGCAACGACAACTGGTACATGTTGTCGATGGAACAGCGGCGCGAACTCATGCGCGCCCACGGCATGACCGGCCGAAAATACGCCGGCAAAGTGACGCAAATCATCACCGGCTCCGTCGGCTTGGATGATTTTGAATGGGGCGTCACCTTGTTTTCAGATGATGCACTCCAGTTCAAAAAGCTCGTCTATGAAATGCGCTTTGATGAAGTGAGCGCCCGCTTTGGCGAGTTTGGTTCATTTTTCGTCGGCACTCGCTTGTCGGTGGAAAAAGTTCCTTCGTTCTTCCATGTATAAAAAAGAGGGGCCCAAACGCGGCAGGGCCCCTTCGCTTATTTTCCTGTTCTTCAAGCAACCGGCGAGCTCCTCCCCCTGAAAGGTCAGCCAAACGAGCGATTTCTTCCGCCGTCATCCCTTTGCACATCATGTTACGGGTCTTTCTTGCGCAACGGGTTTCCCTTTTTGGTCAACCTCCCCTGTTTCTGTCATATCCAGCCCAACTGCCCCATACATATAAATCAGAAATTCCTCCGAGAAATCGCCTGTCTGTCTGTCACCATTTTCCTGTTCCATCAATAGCCTATTACTGTCGAAATTCACAACGACTGAGGTGACGATATGGGTCAGATCGCTCCCTCCATTGTAGCCCACACAGAAGAGGAAGTGAAGTTGTTGGCTCGGCTCATGCGAGCCGAAGCGGAAGGAGACGGGCGGCTTGGGATGCTCATGGTCGGCAACGTCGGCGTCAACCGCGTCATCGCCGACTGCCTTGACTTCCGCGGCATCCGCTCTATCCGGCAAATGGTGTTTCAAAGCCCGGGCGGCTTTGAGGCGGTGCAAAAAGGGTACTTTTACCAACGGGCGCGCGAAGTGGATATAGGCCTAGCCCGCCAAGTGCTCCGCGGTTGGCGCTACCACCCAGCGACAAACGCCCTTTGGTTTTTTAAACCACCTGAAGGTCAACCGTGCCCACCGCAATGGTTTGGTCAGTGGAACGTCGGCCGCTACAAATCGCATTGCTTTTTTGCACCGACTCCATCCGACTGCCCACGTGTCTATTCTTAATATTGAGGAGGGTTCTTTATGCCGAACAATCCAGAAAATCAATTTTATCCACTTGATGAGGAGCAACAATCATTTTATTATTCGCCGTTCGGTCAAGAACGGCAACAACCGTATGCATCCTATCCATATGGCTATCCGTATCCGCAGCCGTACTATCCGGCGGCGTACCCGTATTATTACTATCCGCAAGCGGCTGCCGCTCCAACGATGACACCGGCGACAGCCGCCGCTCCGACGTTCGGTTTGCAGGCGCCGACGTTTACGGCCCCGACACCGATGCCGACCACCACCGGCCCATCGATTCCAGGGATGCTGCCGATTGAAGAATCGTACATTGAAAACATTTTACGGTTAAACAAAGGAAAAGTCGCCACTATCTATGCGACGTTTGAAAACAACCGTGAGTGGAATGCCAAGGTGTTTCGCGGCGTCATTGAAGCGGCTGGACGTGACCATGTCATTTTAAGCGACCCACAAACAGGCACACGCTATTTGATCCCGATGATTTACCTCGATTACGTCACGTTTGAAGGAGAAATCGCCTACGAATATCCGTTTGCCGGCGCTACAGCCGCAACACCGCTTGCTACGTATTCTCCACGCTAAACGGAAAAACTGTCTTTTGACAAGAAGGTCGCCGATGGCAACCTTCTTTTTTTTTTGGTTGACGTGATGGCCATCACAAGTTGCTGCTACACCGCCCTATATAATGGTAGTAAATGACATAAAAGAGGTGCCGACTAATGGTTTGGACGTCGCGTGATTTCCTGCTGGGGGTACACCTTGTCGCGGCGATCATGTGGGTAGGGGGCGTGGCATTCATCGGCTGGGCGGTGTATCCAGCCTCCCAATTCATGCGGCCTCTTGAGCGCCAGCAATTTTTCCGCTCGCTCATGCAGTGGTCGCATCGGCCGCTCGCCGCGGCAGGCGCCGTCGTCATCGCCACGGGCATATGGCTTGGCACAGCCGCCGGACCGATCAACCGTTGGGCGGATGTATGGCAGACCGCCTATGGCCGCGTATGGCTGACCGCCCTTCTCACCGGCATCGCAACGCTCGCTTGGGGGATGTTCGTCGGCTACCGCAAGGCGATGACGGCGTTTTCCAACGAAGACCTTTGGCGCCAAGCCGATGACGGTGACGATGCGCCGTTAAAAAAAGCGATGACCTCGATCATTGCCGTTCAGTCGGTCGAAGCGGCCGGATTTGTCGTGCTCATCGTATGCATGCTTTTACTCTCCTAACGGAAACGAGGGGTTCGCATTGCGATATGAACATCGTGAAGAAGATCGGCATTGGGTTTACCGTTTTTCATGGCTTCACTTAATGCGCCCGCCGACATGGAGCGGAACGATCAGCCCTGTGCTGGCCGCCACCGCGCTGGCGGCGAAAAAGGGCGCCGTTCGGATCGAGGTGCTGCTGGCGATGTTAGCCGCCTCTGTGCTGATTCAGTCAGCCGTCAACATGCTGAATGACTATTTTGATCGGTTGCGCGGCCAAGACGATGACAAATGGACGAACGGGCATGGCCATGGACCTGCCCATCGCTCGATCCCTGCCGTTGCTGGCGCCATGCTGGCCGTCGCGGTTGCGTTAGGCGCGTACTTGGCGTGGCAAAGCGATCCAGCCATCGCGTGGATCGGCGCCGCAGCGATCATCTGCGGGATCGCCTACTCAGCCGGGCCGCGTCCGCTCGCCTCGCTCGGTTTAGGTGAGTTGACCGCCGCCGTTTGCATGGGGCCGGTCGTGACCGCACTCGCTTATGCCGTACAAGGGCATGTTCCAGACACCGCTCTGTTTGCCTTGTCCATCCCGTTCGCCTTGCTGATCGCCTCGATGATTTTGACAAACAACATCCGCGACATCGAAAAAGACCGGCCGTTTCGCCGCACATTAGCCATCCGGCTCGGACGGAACAACGCCGTGCGCCTTCTCGGGCTTCTTCTCGTCTCCGCCTACTTGTCCATTGCTGCTTTGATCGTTTGGCATATCGTTCCTTTGCTTGCCGCGGTCACAGGGCTCGCGATGCCGCTTGCCATCCGGCTTCGTCTCTGTTTCCGCCCCGGCGCTAGTCGAACCGAGGAAAGAAGCGGCATGAAATGGGCCGCCCGCCATCATTGGGCCGTTGGACTGTTGTTGACGTTGAGTCTATGGCTTTCGCTATAGAGCGGAGAGGGACGGCGGCAAAAAAACGGAGCGCTCCGCTCCTGCGCTCCGTTTACAACCATTTTAATGCCGCATATCCGATCATCACCCAAGCGATTAAAAAGGCGACGCCGCCAAACGGAGTGATCGCGCCAAGCGGCTTAATCTGCGTTACACTTAATACGTACAAGCTCCCGGAAAACAACACGATGCCGGCGAACATCACCCAGCCCGCCGCACCGATCAGCCCGACATTTGGCGCCTTGCCAGCGAGCAATCCGACAACAAGCAGCCCTAATGCGTGGAACATCTGATATTGGACCGCCGTTTTCCAAATCTCCAAATAACGATCCGGAATCTTCCCTTCCAGCCCGTGCGCGCCAAACGCTCCCAATGCGACGGCTAAAAACGCATTGAGCGCGCCGAGAAGGACGAATGTTTTCATAGCTGTTCCGCCTTTCTAATTAAAGATTGTTTTCCCTCATTCATCTTCTTTGGCGAGGAGACCCCGACTTCTAAGCGAGAGCGAAAGTCGGGGAGGAATCGCCCTTCCTCCTTTTTCTATATTCAAAACCAATAGAAATTTTTGAAACGATGAATCAATGTCAATCGGTTCAGACCGTATCTTTTCAACACTTTGCCATCGATGGTGGTTAAATTGCATTGCTTCTTGTCGGGATAAAGGGCGGTAATGTAGCCTACGTACGTTTCTCCGTTACGTTTCGTATAACGGACAACATCCCGATGGCGAAAACCGTCCACTTCGTCCGTCTTTTTGTTTGAACGTCTGCGCATCGGCTTGATGTGCCATTCCTTGATGGCGCATTGTTCGTTGGTGACGAACGAATCGGTGATGACGATGGCATCGTTGGCGTGAGACTTTTCGATTCCCCAATCAATCCGTTTGTTTGCGGTGTCTCCCCCTGTTGTTAATATCACAGGGGCAACGGTTTCTAGTTCTTTCCGAAGATACATTTTCCCTTGCATGACATGCATCGCATCCCAATAACGCACGGGTCTTCCGTTGATTTTTTGGAAGAATTCGTCTTTGTAGGCTAGTTCGTTGCCTGTCACTTCCTTGTGGCAGTCAGAGCACAAACAAATCAAATTGTAAATGGAATTGCTGCCTCCCAATCTTCTTGGGATGATGTGATGCACTTCGATTCGGCAATTCGTTCTGCCGCATTTTTGGCAGGTGTTTTGGTCTCGTAAAATCACCGCTTTCCGAATGTTTTCATCCAAACGGTTGGATTGATGGTATTCCCACCGATAAGGTTGGTAGCCATTTTCAATGGCGCGGATATCGATTTGTACATCTTCCAAATGGATGAAATTTATTCGCGTCCATTTGTGAAGTTGTTGAATGACGCGCAAGACGGCTTCTTTCTTTTGCCGAATCGTGGGAGGAATCCGACCTGTTCGTTTGGATGAAGAACGATGGTGAAAGCGTTTGGGACGATACCGTTTGTAGCTTCTTCGGTATCTACGATATGCCCTTCTTGCATCTATTTTGTCTTTGACATCTTGGCGGTGTTCCAAAAACCCTTTTAAAATCGGTTTGTTTTTGGTTTTTCCGTTTTGTACCAAGGCGATGCCGACATATTTGGCACCATCGTCAATCCCTGCCCGAATGGGCGTTGTATCGATAGCTTCCTTCGGTATCGTTTTGTTCAGTCGAATGACCATTGGAAACCGTTGAACCAACGTTGCCCGCTGTTTGCGTATCAAATACCAAGCTTTATTTTCCTTTGTCGGGGAAAGTTTGTTTCCCGTTTTGTCTAAAACAAATGCGTAGGTCATCTCTGACCAACCTCCTTGCGGGAATTACGCTCCTCGCCAATGTCGGAAGGAGGGCATGCCGTTTCGGTGTTGGGTTGCCATGACCTAGGCAACGGTCTTCCTCACGGCTGCCATGGATTCGGACTGGAGCAACATCCGAATGTGGCACTTCACCTGACCTTCCAACGTAGTTCATCGTGCAGCCACCCTTTCGGGTGTCACACTCACTCAGGCTAGAAAGCACAGAACAGTTCGTACCAAAACCAAGGGTCACGTTTTGGTACGATTTTTTACGGTTTGTTATCAAAATCAACCAACTGTTCCATGCTCCTTTCAGGAGTGAGTTCCTCCTCCCCAATGTTGGAAGGGCTTGTTCGGCAGACAGCACCGCTCCTACCCATCAGAGCTTTTAACCATCTGCGACAGGGTTACGGACTGGAGGAGCATCCGTAAGTGTCATGACCCTTCCAACGTAGCCATTGAATGGCTGAGGGTAGTCAACTAGGGCTTGCCAAGCCCCCACTTCAAAAGCCGTTAGGCTTTAAGTGGTGGGTAGTTGACTAATATAATGGGAATGTTCCCCGACAACAAATTACTAATGAATGTCAGCCACTTCACTCGACAGAACCGGTCAATCGGGAGCGCCACCGGCAAGACCCGCATCCAAGCCGGTGAACCGCTTCTTGTTTTTTGGCGCAAACAAGGACAAGCGGTTTAAAGGAGTTCTGTTGATCAAGAATCCCTGTGGAGAAGGCCGTTCCACGGGGATTCGCTGTCCCACTCTCAGAAATCCAACAACGACTCCCCGTTCGCCTCATCGTCAATGTCAGGGGAGCGTCCCCCGACAGAAACGGCTCCAAGCGAAAGCCCGCCAGCAACCGAAATCGGCCCGCCGACGGCAAGCGACTCTGTCGAGACAGACGGAACGGACGGCTGCGGCTGGCCTGTCGTTTCCAGCATCAAATCGCATAAAACGCGAATGGCAGCGACATGTTCACGCATCCGCTGCGGGTCATGGGCCGCCTTTGCCTTGCGCAATTCGTCTTCCATTTTGGCGACAACCGCCGCCAAAGAGATCGTCATGATGTCTTCCCCCTTTCTTCATTCAGCGCGGGCGCCGATGTTCTCGATTTGCCAATCGATCGGTTCGCGTCCGTGCTTGGTTAAAAACGCGTTCGTCCGCGAAAACGGGCGATGGCCGAAAAAGCCGCGCGCGGCGGAAAACGGGCTCGGGTGCGGCGCTTCAATAATCAGATGGCGCGGATTCGTAATCCGTTCTTTTTTCTCTTGCGCGTTCCGGCCCCAAAGCAAAAAGACGACCGGATCGTCTTTTTCGTTGACGAGCTCAATGACGCGGTCGGTGAAATATTCCCACCCTTTGCCGCGATGGGAGTTCGCCTGGCCGCGGCGGACCGTCAGCACCGTGTTTAACAACAGCACCCCTTGCTCGGCCCATTTGACGAGATAGCCGTTATCTGGTATATAGCAGCCAAGGTCGTCATGCAGCTCTTTAAAAATGTTCGCTAAGGACGGCGGCACCGGCACGCCCGGCTTGACGGAAAAACTAAGCCCGTGCGCCTGTCCCGGGCCGTGGTACGGATCTTGCCCGAGCAGCACGACTTTGACGTTTGCATACGGTGTATAATGAAGGGCGTTGAAAATATCGTGCATATCGGGATAGATCGTCCGCGTCCGGTACTCCTCTTTTAAAAACTCGCGCAGCTTTAAGTAGTACGGCTTTTGAAACTCCTCTTCAAGCAGCGGAGCCCAGTCGTTTTTGAGAATCGGCATTGCGAGCAACTCCTTTGCCATCGGCTTTTTCCCTTTTATCATTGTAGCCCAAAAGACACCAGCGTCAAAGCGAAGTGAATGTTCAGATTGAGGCAACCATAGCGAAACCTGTTTCCCCAACAGGAAATGCGCCAATCCCCTGCCGCAGCCAAACCGGAACACGCCGGTCGCGGCAGGCGGAATAGAGGACAAAAATCTCCTTTTTTATTCTCTTCACCATTGTTTCCATCTTTCCATCATCATGTCCCCTTTTCATTCGACATTCCCTGTTTCAACAAGTATAAAATATGGGTATAGAAAGCGTAAACGCCAAAGGCCGGACAAGCTAAGCCGTCGGCGCCAACGCAACACGGGATATCCATCAAACGCACAGTGGGGTGAAAGAAATGGATCAGAAACAATTCCGTCTTGTTCATGACGAACAGCCGGATCGGCACGTTGTATACATAAAAGGCGAACTGGACCTGGCGGCAGCCGAGCAATTTCAACGCACCGTCGAACCGCTCGCCGGCGATGCGTCCAAACCGCTCGTTCTTCGTCTCGAAGATTTAACGTATATTGACAGCACCGGGATCGGCATGTTTGTAGCGCTGTTAAAAACGCGGCATCAACTCGGGGCGCCGTTTGCCATTGAAAACGTGCCGCCGAAAGTGCGGCGTCTGTTCGATTTAACTGGAGTATCCTACTTTTTTTCCGAAATGAACGATGCGTCAGAAAGGATCGGAGGCCAATCATGAAAGAGCACGAAACGATCGTACAGCTGTCGATTCCAGCCGATGCACAGTTTCTTGACATCGTGCGTTTGACGTTATACGGGCTGGCTGCCAAAATGGGATTTTCCTATGAAGAAATCGAAGATATGAAAGTCGCCGTCTCCGAAGCGTGCAACAACGTCGTGCTTCACGCCTACAACGGAAGAAGCGGCGATATTCACCTCCGTTTTGAGATGAGCGCCGATGCGCTTTCCATCGTCATTAAAGATGAGGGAAAAGGGTTTGACTACAAACGGGCGATCAAACAGGCGGCGTCGCTGTCCGGCAAGCCACTCCAAGATGTGAAAGTCGGCGGCCTCGGCCTCTTTTTAATGGAAGCGCTCATGGATGACGTCCGCGTCACGACCAAAGGCGGAACGGAAGTCCGCTTGACAAAATTCCGCCTTCACGGCGAAGGAGAGCATGCCCATGACTGTATATCCCCCTCCTCTGTCCAAGAGCAAGCTTGACGCCCTTATTTCCGCCTATCAACAAACGAAGACGGAAGAAGCGGCGACAGCGTTGCTCGTGCGTTTTGAGCCGCTCATTGCGGCCGCAGCGAAAAAAATGGCGCGCAGCCGCCCTGATTTTTACGAAGACTTGTTTCAAGTCGGCCGGCTGTCGTTTTTGCGCCTTCTTGACCATTACGACCCGAACCAAGGAACAAACTTTGAATCGTATGCGATGAAAAGCTTGATCGGCTATATGAAAAACTATTTGCGCGACAAAGCGTGGTATATCCAAGTGCCGCGCCGGGTGAAAGAGAAAGGAAGCAAAGTGCAGCAAGCCATCGACGAACTGACCGTCAAGCTCGAGCGGTCGCCGAACATAGATGAAATTGCCGCCCATTTAGGCTTATCGGTGGAAGAGACGATCGAGATTTTAGCCGGCCGCGACCATTACCAGGCGATTTCGCTCGACGCCCCGGTGCAAGACGGGGAAAAGGATGCGACGACGATCGGTGAATTCGTCGCGGATGAAGCGAACGAAATCGAGTCGCTGATCGAGCGAATGGATTTAGAGCAGGCGATCGGCAAACTGAGCGAGCAAGAACAAATCGTCATCGACGCCGTCTTCCGCCGCGGCGAGACGCAACGGTCGCTCGCTGAACGGCTTGGCGTCTCGCAAATGACGATCAGCCGCATTCAAAAGCGGGCGATCGAAAAGCTGAAACGGCAGCTGGCCGCTGCCTACCCGTCGTAACAGCCAAAAACGCCGCCGCCGGCCGGCTAGGGCGGCATCAGCGGCGGCGGAGCAACAACAACGTCTGGTCGTCTTTTTGTTCGTATTGGTGGTACGCCTTGATATGCTCGTACAAATCGCGGACGATTTGCGCTGCCGGCTGGTCCAAATTGACGCGGGCAACCATCGAGGCGAGGACGGAAAAATCATCGTCCGCCTCTTCGCTGCGTTTTTCGGTCACCCCATCGGTGTACAGCAACACAAAATCACCCGGCTCGAGCACTACCGACTTCGTCTCAAACGAAAATTGCGGAAACAACCCGAGCGCGCATCCTTTGGCGTGCAGCGGGACGCATTGTTTCGTTTTCGCCCGGTACCAAAGCGCCGGTTCGTGCCCAGCGCACGCGTACGAGAACGTATGCGTCTTTTCGTTGTAATTGCCGACAAACATCGTGACAAACATCGACGGCTCGGTGTAGTCGTAGGCGAATCGGTTCAGCAGGTCAAGATACACGTGCGGCTGCGTTCCGTAATGAACGGTCCGGTCCAGAATAAATTTCATCAGCGTCATGAGCATTGCCGCTGGAATCCCTTTTCCCGATACATCGGCAATGCCGACGGACACCGATGTTTGATGGACAGCAAAGTGATAAAAATCGCCGCTCAACACTCGGGCAGGGACGCTGAGGACGCTGATGTCGACGTACGAAGGCAAATCCGCCTTCGACGATGTCTGCAAAAGCGACCGCTGCATATTCGCGGCAAGCGACAGTTCAAAGTCGAGTTGTTCGCGTTCACGCTCAAGCCGCTCTTTCTCTTTTTTCTCCGTCATGTCGCGCAAAACGGCGACAAGCCCTGTCAGCGCACCGTTTTCCATCACCGGCGCCAGCGTGTAGCCGACCGGCAGGCACACGCCGTCATGGCGGCGAAACGGCTCCTCCTCGACGCGAATCACCTCGCCGCTTTTCAGCTGTTTGACAACACGGCGCAGCCGCTTCCAGTCCCACGCGGACCCATCCGGCCCGGCGAGCGAGACAAAGGAAAATAACGGCTTTCCTTTCGCTTCCTCCGGATCAAGGCCAAGCAAACGGCCCGCTTCCGGGTTCATCCATACGATCCGGCCGTCGCGGTTTAACATCATCAATCCCTCGCCAAGGGCGTTCGCCATCATTTCCAGCTGCTGTTTGTGCTGTTTCAGCTCCACGTACGGTTTTTCGACCGTCTCGACGTACATTGCACGCACGACATACAAAAATCCGGCCATTTCATACAGCTGCCCCCATAGCGCATGGCCGCCGCCAAGCATAAGCAGCCATTGACCGAGGGCAAACCACCATAACGCCAGCAGCCAGTACAGGAAGGATCGGGAACTCCCTTGCCGCCAACGACGCCATACAAGCAAAGCGGCGCCCGCATCGAGCAAACCGGCAATCCCTTCGCCGGCCTTCCACCAGAGCGGCCAGCGGCTTGTCCCGTCTCCCGGCCAAAGCGGCGCTACCCAATGGATGAATAGCCCAACGACCGCCGCATAAGCAAAAGCGGCGAAAAACGCTTGCCACCGTTGCCCGCTCCTCCGCTCCATCACCTCATCGCGGCGCGAAAACAGAAAAAGAAGCCCCCAGGCAAGCGTCAATCGGGCCGAGAGCGAAAAAGGGGACGCTTCCACACCATCAGATGCAAAAGACAAGACAACATGCAGCGAAAACAACAAGCCTGAGGAGAAAAACAGCGCCCCCATCATCAGCCGCTCCATTGACAACGTATGCGGAAACACAGACCATCCTTGCACGGCGACAAGCCAGCAAACGACCATCACGGCGAGCCCTAAGGCAAGATGAATAGAATGATAGAATCCGGGCGAAACAGGCAACCGGCCGGCCGCAAACAGAAGCAAGCCAAACATTCCGGCCGCCAGCACGGCCATCGCGCTGTGCAGACGCACCAGGCGATATCGTTCGTATTCCTTCACCAACGAGGAACCTCCACTCTTCATTCTATATGGCTTATTATACCATACGGCTCCCCGCCAGCGTATATGAACGTCACGGCCGTTTGGTTTGTCCAATAAAAAAGGAGCCTCTCCGGATGAAGAGGCTCCCAGGCCAAGTTTGCAGCCCATTTCCCGCGCAATACTCGGCCTCCCGTTAAAACGTGTGCGCCAAGTCTTTCGCCCGAGCGATGGCGTTCGCTTTAATTTCTTCCGCCTTTTCCGGCACCGCCGCATGCCCTTCGACAAACAACCCTTCAAATGACGGAACACCGAAAAATTGCATGATGACGCTTAAATACCGATGGCCCATTTCCATTTCCGCCGCCGGGCCTTCGGAGTAGAAACCGCCGCGCGCTTGAATGTGGAGCGCTTTTTTATCAGTAAGCAATCCGACCGGCCCTTGTTCCGTATATTTAAACGTCTTGCCGGCGACCGCCACGGCGTCAATATACGCCTTTAACACCGGCGGGAACGAAAAGTTCCACATCGGCGTGACGAATACATATTTGTCGGCGGAAATAAACTGCTCGCACAGCTCGTTCATCCGCCCGACTTTCGCTTTTTCTTCGTCAGACAGCTCTTCAAACGATTTCCCGGAGCGAAGTTTGCCCCAGCCGCTGAACACGTCGACGTCGATTTCCGGAATGTATTCCTTGTATAAGTCGAGATGAATGACTTCATGATCCGGATGCACTTGTTTGTATGTGTCGATAAACGCTTTTCCGACCGCCATGCTGTAAGACTGCGTGTCGTCGTGCGGATGGGCGGTGATGTACAATACGTTTGTCATGATGCATACTCCCTTTCGTGATGATCTCGGCACTTTAGTGTTTGCACTTTGTTCAAGCGGCATTCACTTATTTTGAATTCAAATATCTCTAACAAGAGATAATTATATAAAGATCCGACACATTTGGCAAACGATTTGACCGCAAAAAAAATTGCCTTTCTCCAAGGCAATGTTACTCGCTTTGTTCCACGACAAACGGGTTGCCGCTGATTTGTTTTCGTATCTCATCGGTGAGCGCAAACGGTTCGCTTTTGATAACGCTTTCATCATCGCCAGGCGGATGGCCGCTTCCATCGTAGTAAATCGGTTTCCCTTCCATCATGGTGAACCCCCTTGATCCATGCAGAAACTCGTCTATACTCTTATTTTACCATTATATACAGCGAACATCCATCTATTTTTTTGAATTTTTTTCTAAAAAATCAGTTCCATTCCCATACACGTTCATGAACCTCCCCCACTTACGCCTGTAGGCGTTGAAGTGGGGGTTTCTTGCCTTTT